>LIDZ01015887.1_pt5 | contig 113769 bp, 90 predicted proteins | sample 644651 | NCBI WGS metagenome assembly LIDZ01 (sample SAMN03856242, study PRJNA289617) | food metagenome | isolation source: wine grapes on drying loft during traditional withering process | host: Vitis vinifera cv. Corvina | place: Italy: Gargagnago di S. Ambrogio di Valpolicella | collected 2014-01
GCGGCTGATGCGCTCTCAAATGCACTGCAGGTGCTTAATATTCCGGCGGAGCTCATTGCGACACTTCCTTATGTAGCGACGGTTGTTGGACTAGTCATCTATGCCGTATCTGAAACACGCAAAAAGAATAGAAAGCTCAAAAGTCCACTGGTGAAATAGTGGAGAGCGGCTTATAGATAAACATAAAAGGAGCGACAACGATGCCTATACCCATTATTATCGACTGCGATCCAGGGCATGATGACGCGATTGCCATTCTGTTGGCGCTTGCACATCCTGAGCAACTGGATATCCGAGGGATTACAACGGTTGGCGGGAACCAGATTCTCGACAAAATTACAGATAATGCGCTCAAGGTGCTCAGCTTTGTGAATGCAGATATTCCTGTAGCCAAAGGAGCAGCGGCGCCGCTGCTTGGAAAGCTGGTTACAGGCGAAGTTGCACACGGGGAGTCCGGGATGGATGGCCCCAATCTGCCCCCAAGTAAATTCCGGCCGGTGGAGCAGGGCGCTGTGGAGTTCATGCTTAATATTATCCGTTCTTCGCAGGAGAAAATCACATTGGTGCCGACTGCACCCTTAACCAATATAGCCCTGCTTATTACCGCCTATCCCGAAATTAAGGATAGAATTGAGAAAATATCACTGATGGGCGGCGGACTTGCTTACGGAAATGTGACTGCAACTGCGGAGTTTAATATCTTTGTGGACCCGGAGGCGGCCCGAATTGTGTTCGAGTCCGGCATTCCGATCGTCATGAGCGGCTTGGATGTAACGGATAAGGCAGCTATTTTTGAGGATGATATTGCGGAGCTGAAACGCCGTGGTCCTGTATCGGTCATGGTAGGGGAGCTGCTTGATTTCTATTCGATATATGGAAAAAAAATGGGGTATGTCGGCAATGCGCTGCATGACCCTTGTGCGATAGCCTGGTTGCTGCACCCTGAACTGTTCCAATCAGAGCAGCTTTATGTCACGGTGGAGACGGAAGGCAAGCTGACGCGGGGAATGACAGTTGCAGACAGAAGGAAGAAACCAGAACACGCAGCGAATACGGAGGTACTGCTGAATGTGGACCGTGAAGCCTTCATTAAGCTGCTCTTTGATGCGCTCGAAAGACTTGACCAGCAGCAGTTGCCTTCACCAGAAGGAGACTGAGCTATGGCGGGCTGGGAAAGACTACAAGAGACGGTGCGGCTCGAAATGATTCAGCGCGGAGAAGAAGGCTGCCGCATCAACGGCTTTGCAGACAAGCTCGCCGCCGCCGGAGAGGATGAAGCCCAGCTGATGCAGGTGTATAGAGAGCTGATGGCGCTCTCCGTGGCGGAGGATTTCCCATACCAGGAGCCTTCGGCTCTGGAGGAGATTCGGCGCTTGCGCCCGGAAGGGCCACGCAAGCTGACGGCGGAATGGAGTTCTGTGGAGTGGCGCGATAAGTTCTATGGTGCTTGGCTGGGCCGGAGTGCGGGGTGTGCGCTTGGTAAACCGCTGGAGTATTTGGACTATTTGTATGGTAAAGAGGGTCGTCCGGGTTGGGAGAATGTCGAGCTGTGGTTCCGCGGTGCGGATGCCTGGCCGATTACCGGCTATACGCCGGAGCATTCACGGGCTGAGGCGGAATATGGCCTTGGATTGAATGACTGGTCTCCTACTCTAATGAGTACCCGGGAGAGCATTCAGTTTATGGAGAGCGATGATGATATCCGTTATACCCTCCTGGGACTTTTGCTATTGGAGCAGAAGGGTCTGGACTGGGATTCGTGGGATGTAGGCAAGCTATGGCACCAGCATCTGACCTACAGTCAGGTGTGTACGGCGGAAACGCAGGTCTACATGAACTTCGCGCAGGAGACCTCACATCTGCATGGAGATAAGCCTGCAGATTGGCCGCATCGTCTGGAAAAAATGCGGATGTATTTGAATCCTTACCGCGAGTGGATTGGTGCAGCCATCCGCGCCGACGGCCTGGCCTATGGAGCGGCCGGCCATCCGGAGCTTGCGGCTGAGCTTGGTTGGCGCGACGCTTCCTTCTCGCACGTGAAGAATGGCATCTACGGCGAGATGTTTAATGCCGCGATGATTTCTGCTGCTTTTGCGGAGAAGGATAACGAGCGGATCATTGAAATCGGGCTCAGTGAGATCCCGAGTACCAGCCGTTTGGCCAGCGATGTGCGGCGGGGCGTAGAGATTGCCAAAAAGGCCAAAAGTGAGCGTGAACTGGTCAGCAGGATTTGGGATTCCTTCAGCCATTATGATGCGGTGCATACGAATAATAATGCAGCACTCGTCGCCGCAGCACTTATCTATGGCGGCGATGATTTCGAGAAGGCCATAGTCACCTCGGTATATGGCGGCATGGATACGGACTGCAACGGAGCCACAGTTGGCTCTATTATGGGTGCAAAGCTTGGCGCAAGCAGCCTGCCGCAAGCTTGGATCGAACCGCTGCATGATACGCTGTATGCCGATCTGCCCGGATTCCATCCGATTGCGATTTCGGAATGTGCGGAGCGGAGCTATCAGGTGTTCCTGAAGATTCATGGGGAGCTAAGAGGGAAGTTATAAAAGCTAGCTGATAGGGATAAAAGTTCGAAATAATAAGAGGGATGTTCCAAAAGCCATGTTGGCTCTGGGGCATCCTTCTTCTTGTATTAGATGAAAGATTTATGCCTGTGCTTCATTCGGTCTCAACTCTGGACACCACTTTTAGGAGCTGAATCATGTGTTTTTTACATCATTTCTTCCGAAAATAGCCCACTATAGTTGCATTACTGTATAAATTACAACTTTTCGTTCCAAAATGGACTCCACAGCGAGTTCAAAGTTGGATTTGATACAGCATTTGCTTTCTGTGGAGTAGATATGGGAAGTATTGTTGGATTATATACATGAATATCACAGTAGACTGAGTATGGGGATATTGAGATCGTCAACTCAATTCGAAAAAAACAATGACACAGCAAGAAAAATGCCTTATTATTTAAAGAGATTTTTAATAAAACAGTTTTTAAATAATTGTAATACAATTATTTAGCTTAAGTAAGGTTAAATTAGAGTCAGTACAGGAAGGGGGAACTGGCATCCTAGAACTGAGTCAGGTAAGCAAAAGCTTTAAGTTGAAGGATAGTCTATATCAGGCAGTGGATGCCGTATCACTTGAGGTTAAGGCGGGAGAGATATATGGCATTATTGGTGCAAGTGGTGCTGGAAAGTCTACGCTGTTGCGGATGATCAACCTGCTGGAGGTGCCAGATTCGGGTACGGTTACTATAGACGGACACGTTCTAACAGATATGTCAGACAAACAGCTGCGAAAGGAGCGGCAAAAGATCGGGATGATCTTTCAGCAATTCAACCTTGTGTATAACGTGACTGTCAGTAGAAATGTAGCCATTCCGCTTGAACTGGTGGGTCTACCGAAACGTGAACGGATCAATCGGATGCAGGAATGCCTCGATTTCGTTGGCCTTACGGATAAGGCAGAGCAATATCCCGCCCAGCTTAGCGGGGGGCAACGGCAGAGAGTTGCTATAGCTCGCGCACTAGCGAACAGTCCCAAGCTGTTGCTCTGTGATGAGCCAACCTCTTCGCTCGATCCGGCGACAACGGCAGATATATTGAGCGTACTGAGACATATTAATGAAAGCCTCGGTGTAACGATCGTGATTGTCACGCATGAGATGGACGTGGTCAAAACCTTATGCAGTCATGTATCTGTGATGGAAAGTGGAGTGATCATTGATTCATTCTCCCGCGAAGACGGTGACTTCCAGCCCGCAGCGGTGAGCTCCGGTTCGTATCGAAATCAGATTCTCGGCAAAGCAGGGGAAGCCCATGTTTGAGAGTGCATTTCAATATCAGGCACAGATGTGGCAAGCCATCGGCGAAACTTTTGTGATGGTGGGAATGTCGGTTGGAGCTGCGCTATTGCTGGGACTGCCGCTTGGGACGCTGCTGTTTTTTTATCGGAAAGGACAGCTCTATGAGAATAGGTTCATGTCTTTGGTGCTGAATAGTATCGTTAACATTGTCCGTTCATTTCCGTTTCTACTGCTAGTTGTAGCATTGATTCCGGTGACCCGCTTCATAGTGGGGACGGCGATCGGCACCATGGCTGCAACAGTTCCGCTATGTATTGTAGCGATTGCGTATTACTCACGTCTGGTGGAACAATCTTTGCTGGAGGTTCCCAAAGGAACGATTGAGGCGGCCTTATCTATGGGAGCTTCGAAGCTGGGGCTTGTCTTTAAATTTCTGTATGTGGAAGCTCGTTCGGGTTTGGTGCTTGGTCTGACAACTTCTACGATCAGCTTTATTTCTTTTTCGACTGTGATGGGGGTCGTTGGCGGGGGTGGGGTTGGCGATTTCGCTATCCGTTATGGTTATCAGCGTTTCGAGACTGAAGTGATGGCATATGCCATTGTTGTGATGATTGTGCTGGTACAGCTTGTGCAGTTCACGGGGGGGACCTTGTCTAGACTGTTGGATAAACGATAAGCAGGAAATTTTTATAATTTAAAAATGGGGGTTAGTCTTACTTATGAAAAAATCAATGATACTGCTACTTACACTAATGGTAATCCTCATTGCAGGTTGTGGAGCAAACACGGCCTCAAATACGAATTCAAATAGTACAGCTGAAAATAGCGGGGAGCCAATCAAACTTAAGGTAGCCACACTTATTCCGCCTATGACGGATATTCTGGATATTGTGAAACCGCTGCTGAAGGAAGACAATATCGAGCTTGAAGTCGTGGTACTATCTGACAATGTGCAGCCTAATGAAGCTTTGGCGAATAAGGAAGTGGACGCTAACTTTTTTCAGCATGTGCCTTATATGGAGCAATTTAATGCCAGTAAGGGTTCGGAGCTTGTATCGGTTCAACCCGTTTATAATGCCATTTACGGCGGGTATTCCAAACGTTTTAAGGACATAGCTGATCTGCCAGATGGAGCCACGCTGGTGATGGCGAATGATCCGTCGAACATTGGGCGTTCGCTGGAGATGTTCGAAGCAGCTGGATTGATTACATTGAAGGAGGGTGTAGGCATCAAGGCTACGCAGGCAGATATCACCGATAATCCAAGAAAATTTAAATTTGAGGAAGTCGATTTGCTGATGCTGGCTCGAACGCTGGATGATGCTGACCTAGTGGCGATGACACCTGCTTACGCCAGTCCGCTTGGGCTAACGCCTAAAAAGGATGCATTGATTACGGAATCGGAGGATTCCGAATTCGCTATTACGCTGGTAGCCCGCAGCGACAACAAGGATTCCGCAGCCATTCAGAAGCTGGCCGAGCGGATCAGTGGCCCAGAAGTGAAGAAATTCCTGGAGGACAATTACGCGGATATCGCGCTGCCGGCTTTTAAATAAAGGTATAAATAACAGTGATTAATACACAAAAGGACAGGACCCAAATGATCGCGGGCTTGTCCTTTTGTGTATTAATTTCAACTTTCGCTAAAGGATATGCTAGTCGACTTCTCTAAGCCTCTCGACAATGGTGGCCTTGTTTAACATCTTGTAGGCACTTAGGGTTACCGTGTAAGCAATGACTAATAGAATAGGTATGACTAGGATAAACGGCTGCCAGCTCATATGAAATACCGTGAATGCCATGATCCCTGTTATTTTCTTTGAAATGCTATAGGTAATCAGCACGCCCAAGGTAGAAGTAATAGCCACGGTCATGAGTACGGTGTACAGTCCTTCGTATAACAGCATTTTTTTAAGTTGTTTCTTGGTCATGCCGATACTCTCCAGTATGGCAAATTCATTTCTGCGGGAAATGACTCCGGTCAGGACGGTATTAATATAATTTAATACACCGATGAGCGCAATCACGAAACTGAGACCGTAACCTACCGTTTGAAAAATACGGATGAATCCACCGAGTTCCTGCTTGTAATCTTCCCTGGATTTGAAACTCAGTTCATTGATAGGGGCAGTGATGGCCTTGGCTGCTTCCTCCACTTCGCCCAGTTTGGTCGGATCGGCGTGGATAGTGGCCGAGAGGATCTTGGAAGGGTTTTTCCCCATAGGTAGTTTCTCATTCAGTTCTGAAGAAGGAAGAAAGACATTATAACCGTTTGATGAAAAAAATTTGGTGGTTGCAGCATATAGGCCATCATAAGGTAACACCGCCATTACTTCATAGCTTTTACCTAAGGTTTCGTAGGTGATTGTGTCACCAGGATGATAATAGGTTGCGTGACTATCCTCGCCTAAAAGGGCTTCAGTAATAACTGCGTAATCTCCAGACATAAATTTTTGCTTGTTGAATGTGCCTTCGAGGATGTCCTTCTTTACCCAGTCTAGCCAACCCGTATCTAGTCCATAAAAATCAATGGAAATGGCTCCGTTTCTTAATGTTTCGAGTAGACCAGGATTTGGTGAAGCCGCTAAAGGTTGCAACACAGAACGAACAGCCTCATCTAAAGGATAGAACTCGTAATTGTAATATACCTTATCTACACTCTTCACATCGGGTATCTTGCTTAGGGTGCTGGAGAATTGTTCGGAGAGGGCCAGCGGATCGCCTCGTTCTCCTTCATGGAGGATCATCGCCTCATTGTTCACTACAAAATCCCCAGATATAAATGAACTTAAGTACTTGTTAACATCCAATGAGGAGATCACCGTAAAGATAATGCTGAACAAGACAATACTTAGCGAGAGAGAGGACAGCATAAGCAGCAGCTTTTTTTTGTTTCTAAAAAGGTTGGAGAACGCCATGCTGTATATTCTGGCTCCATGTTTAGATTTTTTCGTAATCTTCCTGCCGCTTCGGGTTACCCCGGCGAACTTTACAGCCTCCACTGGGGAGATCCGCGCGGCGATCCTGCTCGGCTTACTGGCAGCAATCCATACTGTAAGGTAAGAGAAGAGGGCTGCCCCTAGGAAAATGAATGGACTGGCCGAATACGAAGTTTCTACAGTCTCACTGGACATCGAGTTTGCCATGGGGGTAATCAACTGTCCGATGGCATAGCCAATGGCCATTCCGAACGGGAGGGCAATTACGTATAACATTTTGGCCTGAATAGATATAATTCTCTTCAACTGTCGCGGCGTGGTTCCAATCGTCTTCAGTAAGCCATAGAACTTTACGTCCCGCACTACAGAGATATAAAAAATATTATAAATGAGTAAATATCCACTAAGCATAATGATAAAGACTACAGCCGCATAAGGGATCAGGTTCATGATATTGTCGGATAGATAAGCAGTGGAGTAGGCCCAATTCACTCCAATGGGGGCATCCAATCCCGTATCAGCCAACACTTTGTTCAGCTTCTTCTCAATGTTGATGGAATTGTTAAACATCACACTTAAATCTGAGGTATTAATATAAGTACCGTCGGTCTTGGAAATGAGCGGATCGATTTGGGCTAAGTTTTTCTTAGCAAAAGCCTCAGAGACGAAAGCCATCCCCGCTAGAGCCAAATGCTCATCCGCTTCGTAGTACCCTGAGAGTATAAAGTCCTGGCTTATGCTCTGCTTCCCAATCTCAATCTCCAAATTTAGCCGCTGGCCCAGCTCATGTTTCATGTCTAGTTTGTCCAACTCCCAAGTGTTCAAGGCGATCTCGTTCTCTCCGGAAGGCAGGCCACCTGCAATGAATTTAACAAATGAATGTTTAGCATAGCTTTTATCAATCTGATGAACTTCTATCCGAGTATCCTTGAAGGCAGGGTTGCTTACCGTTCCAACGCTGAGAGAAATCCCGTATTGCCGGATAGAGGGGTGTTTCTTCAGTGTCGCTACCTCAGATGGAGTTAGATATTTGAATCCTCCATGAAAATCAGTTCCTACGGTTCTCATCTGAGTATATTCCGACGATTTGCTGAGGCTGAAGGATAAAGTGAACATACTGGTAATCAAAAGAGTCGTCAGTACGATGGCACAAACAATAGCGAGACTGCGCGTCTGATTGGCCCTTATGCTTTTGAAGGCAAGGCGCCGCACGATCTTACGGTTATTCGTTTCGATCATAATGGGGGTACCTCAGTGGCTAGCGCGTTGCCGGAAACAATCTTTCCGTCCTCAATCCGGATAATCCGGTCTGCACTCTGTGCAATACTCTCGTTATGCGTGATCATTACAATAGTCTGATTGAATTTCTCACTCATCTGCTTCAATAGAATAAGTACTTCCTGGCTGGTCTTGTTGTCCAGATTGCCTGTGGGTTCATCCGCCAGGATAATGGACGGTTTAGTAGCCAGGGCTCTGGCTATCGCTACCCGCTGCTGCTGTCCTCCCGAGAGGTTGGAAGGCAGGTTATGTACTTTTTCTTGAAGACCCAAGGTTCGGATAACTGTATCGAGATACTCCTTGTCTATCTTGCCTCCGTCCAGTTCGATGGGAAGTACAATATTCTCCCGTACATTTAGTATTGGAACCAGATTGTAGCTCTGAAACACGAATCCGACCGATCTGCGCCTGAAAATGGTTAACTTCTCATCGCTCATCGTATAAATATCATGCTCATCCACATATACCTTGCCTTCTGTAGCCCGATCGAGACCGCCGAGCATATGCAAAAGTGTACTTTTCCCACTGCCGCTGGTGCCGACAATGGCCAGGAATTCACCCTTCTCCACCGATAGCGACACGTCATCTAGGGCCTTAACCGTCTGTTCACCTTTCCCATAATACTTCTTTAGATTTTCTACTCTTAAAATAGGCATAACCTTGTCCCTCCAATGATGGTACCTTATTTACCATTAAAGGTAGCAAATAAAACTGACAGGATGATGTCTGAAATCTGACGGTATAGTCACATTCAGATGTTGGACAAGTAAATCGAGAATACAGTGCCCTTGCCAAGGACAGAGTCGACTTTAATGTGGCCGCCTTGTGCGGTGATAATCTCCCGAGCCAGAAATAAACCAATACCTATACCGTCGATTTCACCTACGTTATTTCCCCTGTAAAACCGCTTGAATATATGTTTGAGCTCCTCAGGCTCGATTCCTATGCCTGTATCCGAGATATCAATGCGTGTGAACATTTCGTTGCTCTCAGCCGAGAGATGGATGTTGCCGCCTTGCTGTGTGTACTTCACTGCATTCTCCAGTACATTGAATAACGCTTCACTTGTCCATTTGAGATCATAACAAGCTGATATTAGAGTGTCACAGGTTATGCTAATGTCGATACGTTTGCTTTCTGCTTGACTAAAAACTTGGGCTACGCTCTTTGTAATCACCTGAATGACGGGATGTAAAGCAATTTCAAACGAAATCATACCCGTCTCCAGACGGGAGAGCTTAATTAAGGACCCAATCAGCCAATCCAGCTTTTGGGATTGAGTTTGTATACTGTTTATGAAATGCCTGTTTTCCTCATCTAGTCCAGGTTTCTCTGCTAAGAGCTGGCTGTATAGCATAATATTGGACAGAGGTGTCTTGGTCTGATGAGAAATATCGGAGAGGAGTCCTTTGATTTTGTTCTTTTCAATGATTATGTTCTGTTCGTTGGACCGTGAAATGTCTATGTAACGCATTAGTTTGTGTTCTATTAAGGACAGGCTGGTCTCTTCATAAAGGCTACTTAGTTTCCGGCCATGGATAGCACTGTCAACCAAATCATTCATACTCTCTGTGAAGGCGGTAATCTGTCGTCTGAGTGACCAGACCCATGCGAATCCAACTGCTATCATACAAGCTATAAACAGGGAGGATATCCATAAAATTGTGAGATCGAATCCTTTTAAAATAATGATAGTGCTCGTATAAACGAAGATAAGCATAATCAAAAGCAGCAAAAATATAATGTTCACCTGTTTGGAGTGACGCACTTGGCCATCTTTGTTCATTAACTCTGCCCCTCTGCCCACATATAACCCAAGCCATAGATGGTTTTTATATATTTTGGAGAAGAGGGTTCGTCTTCAATTTTAGCCCGCAGCCGTTTAACGGCTACCGTTAGGGCATTCTCATCCACAAATTCCGCTTCTTGGCTCCAGATCTTGTCGATCAGTTGTTCTCTAGTTAGAATGTTTCCGGAGTTAACCACCAGAATCTTTAGCAGCTTCTGCTCAGTTTTGCTCAGTACTAACTGGTGGTTGTGCTTGTAATATTCCATCTTTGCGAAGTCAAAGGTTAGAGGACCTATCGTTGCTCTATTCTCACTGTGCAGATCTGTTCTTCTGAGAACAGCCAATACTCTGGCGCGGAGGACCATCAGGCTGAACGGTTTAGTGATATAATCATCACCCCCCAATTCAAATCCCATTACAATGTCCGACTCCATATCATTAGCGGTCAGAAAGATAATTGGTATCCTTGATGTCTTGCGGATAGTCTCGCAGTAATCCAAACCACTTCCGTCAGGAAGGTTGATATCCAGAATGATCAAATCAATCTTAATGGAAGAGAGGAGTTGCTCTGCCATAGCTAAAGAATAGGCTTGTTCTATAACTAGATCATTCTGAGAAAGCGTTAAGGCGATTCCCTTATTCAAACTGCGGTCATCTTCAACGATCAGTATTGTCTTCATAGGCAACTCTCCTTAATAATGCTTAAACCATATAGCATCAGATATCTAAAGTAAGTATACACTTCCAGATATTTCATCGGAAATGCTATTTATAGCCCCCCAGTGGTCTGCAGTCTCATAGCCTCCCCGACTAAGGTCCAGTACTAAAAACCGTCTGTGGTCTGTTTTGAAAATCAATGGATTGCCCTAGAATAAGGTTATAAGGTTGAGGACAACGAAAGGCGGTGAGAAAAATGCAAAGAAGAAATGGAAACGGATTGGCGATTGTGCTGATTGCTATCGGAGCGATTATGTTGTTGGGAGTATTACCTCATCTGATTCACGGAATCTTCGGAATCCTGTTCCCGGTATTGATGGTGGCTCTCGGATATTACGGAATTAAGAGCGGACACAAGATTATCGGCTGGGTGGTACTGTTCATTGGTGTCATGTCTCTGATCGCGAAGCTTTCCTGGATCATCGGACCACTGCTCGGTATAGCGCTGGTGGTTTGGGGGATCTCAGTATTGAAGGGCAAGAGACGCGGTACTTATTAAGAAGATCAATAATGTAGAAGTTTACTTAACTTAGAAGCAGGGAGGGAGCAGGAAATCATGAGTGTTTTTCGCCGCATGAGGGATATTACCGTAGCTAATCTAAATGAACGTCTGGAACAAAGCCAAGACCCCGTAAAGCTGATTGATCAGTTTCTCCATTCAACCCGTGAGGAAATTGGTGAGGCTGAGAGATTATATCAGCAATACGCTTCCCATACGAAGCAATTGCAGCAGCAGGTGAATCAGGCGACAGCCATGAGAAATAAACGTGAAGAGCAGGCACTGCTGGCATTGAAGGCCGGTGAGGATAATCTGGCGAAGCTGGCTTTGCAGGAAAAGATCATTCACGAGGAAAAGCTGGAGCAGTACAGCGGGCTTCTGGAACAGAGTCAGCAATCACTGTTTGATCTTGAAGGTCAGCTGAATGAGCTGAAAATAGAGTATCAGACGGTGTACAGCAAACGTCAGTATTATGCAGCACGGATGGAGTCGCTGCGACTGCAGCAGCGCATGAATCAAAGAGCTACAGCATACGGCAATAGCGGTGACGTTCCCAAAATGTTCGGCCGGCTGGAAGACCGACTGACCGACTGGGAGCTTGAAGCGAAGAGTCTGAGCGACCTGCGCCGGATGGGACAGGAATATGTAGTGCAGGCTGGAGAGACAGTTGCAACTATACTCGAAAGAGAAATGGCTCGCCTAAAGGAGAAATTGAACAATGGCGGAAAGGAGTAGCACAATGACCCGATTGTATCGTTCTACCCGTAACCGGGTAATGACAGGGCTGGCTGGAGGTTTATCAGAAACATTAGGGATTGATTCTACGCTGTTCCGGATTCTGTTGTTGGTCAGCATTCCTTTTACAGGTGGTACCACAATCTTCGTGTACCTTATCGCAGCGCTTATTATTCCCAAAGAGCCTACTCAGTATAATCCCTTTGGTCCTATTCCCGGCGCTCCGGGCGGCCCATATGGCGGTCCTTTCTCCGGCAGACCTGAGCATGGACGCGGACCGCAGGGACATGGAGGATACGGCCCTTATGGACGCCAGCCTAACCAGAATCCTGGTTTTGACCCGAACAACGCATATTCGGCTCCAGACTCCGGTCTGGATGCCATGATGAAGGATATTGAGAAGAAAGCATTGCAAAAAGAAGTAGAACAACTCAAACAAAAACTGTCTAAATACGAGAAGGGAGAAATGTAATCATGGGAGTATTTCAGAGAATCAAAGATATGACTAAAGCGTCGGTAAATGACTTGTTGGATAAAGTAGAGGACCCAATCGTAATGCTGAACCAATATCTGCGCGATATGGAGGCCGAAATTCACGAAGCGGAAGTCACTGTAGCGAAGCAAATGGCGAACGAACGCCGGATGAAGCAACGTGTAGATGAGGCTGCCAAGGTATCGGGACAACGTGCAGCACAAGCTGAATTGGCGCTGAAGAACGGTCAAGAGGAAGTTACACGCAAGCTGTTGGAGGAAAAAATCTATTTTGATCAAAAGCATGCCGAATACAGCGAACTGCACGGCCAAGCCGAAGCACAAGCTAAGGAACTGGTAGCCCAGTTGCATGAAATGAAGGATGAATTCTACAAGCTGCGCAACAAGCGCAATGAGCTTGTGTCCCGTGCCCAAATGGCTAAAGCCAAGAAGCAAATGTCGCAAATCAGCAGCGTGCATGCTATTGAGAGCGGTAGTGCATCGCTTGGCTTCCATCGGATGGAAGAAAAGATCATGCAGCTTGAAGCAGAAGCTGATGTTATGCGTGCCCCTTACAGCCCTTCGGCTGCTGCCTACAGCAAACCGATTGATGCTGAGAAGCAACTGAAAGTGGAAGAACAGCTCGCTGCACTCAAAAGCAAGCTGAATGATAGTGCCGCAGCACCTTCTTTAAATAAAGAAGAAAAGTAATTGCTTGTTTCTAAAACTTAAGCGAATATGATATGCTGAACAAGGTAAAGCCATACGGTAGGGGATTCCCATACCGGTATGGCTTTTCCAGCGGTATAGGATGGTGGATAGATCGGATACCATGCAATTTCAACATGAGTAATAGTAATCTATACTGTGGATGTATTTTTGGAATTAAAGGGAATTTCTCCCTCTAATTCTCTCTAGAAAATCATTTTTTATGAATTAAAGGGAAATGTTCCCTCTAATAGTTGGAAAATCAGTTATTAAAGCCTAAAAGAGCAATTATAGAGGGAGAAATTCCCGCTAATCTACGTAATAGTGTAGTTGATGAGCATTTAGAGGGAGGTTTTCCCGCTAATCGTGCTTGCTGATCTTCCCCACCCTTAGAGGAGAATCTACAAGCGGCTTGTATGCTTACGAAGACAGTTTTGCTCCGCAAAACTCAAAGTGAATGCTTACGAAGACAGTTTTGCTCCGCAAAACTCAAAGTGAATGCTTACGAAGTTAGTTTTGCTACGCAAAACTTTCAGGAGGTGCGAAATGGATAAACGAAACCGTTTGATTGCCATCGGACTAATTGGGATTGGTTGCGTGATGATTTTTGGTAAATGGATCGGCTCTTTCTCCATTATCGCGCTTCTGTTCCTGCTGCTGGGGATTTACCGTACAACGTCAGGCAAAGTGAAGCAAGGATATAAGCTGCTTGGCATTGGTGCAGTGCTGCTCCTGCTGGATCATTTGCTGCTCGTGCTCGGAATCTGCTTAATCTCATTGGGGATGTTTTTTACCAAATCCAAAAGAGTGCAGCGCAGAGAAGGGTTTATGCAGAAGCAAAACTTCTCGTCCAGATTTGACTGGGACCGCGCACCTTGGGTAATGCACAGTCTCAGCGCATGGCATGTGCTTGGTGAAGCTAATCTTGATCTTTCGTTGGCTATGGCGGAGGATAAGGAGACAGTGATGCTGTTTCAGGGAATATTTGGTGACATGGATATCCATCTATCTGACGAGTATGCTGTGGAGATTGAGGCCTTTGTCCTATTTGGTTCGATCGAATTTGGAAACCAACGCGATACAGGTATGCTGAACCGGTTGAATTGGAAATCAGCCAATTACGATAGCTGTGAACAGAAATTGAAAATAAGCATCTCTTATCTGATGGGAGATTTGGATCTGCGATTGTCCTAGATCGCTTAATATATGAAGGGTGGGCCCCCGGGTGGAAAAAAAACATGCGAATATGGTAGCGCGCAGCATGGGTGAGGGGGCTCTTTTCTCTTTAGTCATGCTGCTCGTAATATTGTACATCATGTATACATATGGTTATTTGCAGCCCTTTGAGGACTGGAAGATAGGCGTTCGTACGGCAGTCACATTAATTCTGCTGCCCATGGCATTTGGGATTGGTTTTGGATTCCATCAGAGCTTTCGTATCAAATTAAAGCTGGAACGGCTGCGAGAAACACTGGTCCTGTGGGAAAAGGGTAATCTGACGCTATCCATGCCGGAGCTTGGCAACGATGAGCTGGGGCGGCTAGGAGAGCAGTTGGGCCGGATCAGCGAGAAATGGGAGAATCAGGTGTCTACGCTGCAGCGATTGTCCACGAATAACGCGAAGCTCGCCGAGCAGGCGCGGGTTACAGCCATCATTGAGGAACGGCAGCGGCTGGCCCGTGAGCTGCATGATGCGGTTTCTCAACAGCTGTTCGCCATCTCCATGACCGCAACAGCGGTGGGACGGACACTCGATAAGGATTTCGATAAAGCCCAGCGGCAGATCGCGCTTATTGAGGAAATGTCTGCCGTAGCTCAATCAGAGATGAGAGCGCTGCTGCTGCATTTAAGACCAGTATATCTGGAAGGCAAAGGGCTGGCGCAAGGACTGCAAGAGTTGATAAGGGAGCTGAAGGTTAAGGTTCCGATTGAAATTGTGTTTGAGATGGACCCTGACGTGCAGATGCTAAAAGGCATCGAGAACCATTTGTTCCGCATTGTGCAGGAGGCTATTTCAAATACACTCCGGCATGCCAAGGCAGAGAAGATGGAGATCCGCTTGCATCGTCGAGGGGATACCGTTCGGTTAACGCTGCGTGATGATGGGATCGGCTTTGAAATGGACGATAGCAAGCAGACTTCCTATGGCTTATCGAACATGAAGGAGCGCATTACTGAAACCGGAGGCTCGATTCAGTTTATTACTGCTCCAGGTAAAGGTATGCGGATTGAGATAACCGTTCCGTTAGTGAATGAATTAATCAATGAATAGGAGGAAAGGGCAACCATGGGGATGGAAGGACCGATTAAAGTGCTGCTGGTAGATGATCATGAAATGGTGCGGATCGGACTGGCTGCAGTCCTTGGTACTGAGGACGGAATTGAAGTGGTGGGCGAGGCGGGAAGCGGAGAAGAAGGCATTCGTCTGGCTAAGGAATATAATCCTGATGTTGTGCTGATGGATCTCGTGATGGATGGGATGGACGGAATTGAAACAACGAGACAGCTGATGAAGCTGTACCCGGAATGCCGAGTGATTGTGCTGACCAGTTATTTGGATGATGAAAAGATGTATCCAGTCATTGAAGCTGGCGCTTTTAGCTATCTGCTGAAGACCTCACGCGCAATTGAAGTGGCGGATGCGATCCGTGCTGCGGCGAGAGGACAATCAGTACTCGAATCTCAGGTAGCTTCCAAAATGATGAATCGCTTCCGCACGAATGCTAATGGCGAGACACCTGCATATAAAGAGCTAACTGAGCGTGAGATGGAAGTGCTAAAACTGCTCGCAAAGGGCAAATCCAATCAGGATATCGCCGATCAATTAATTATTGGTATCAAAACAGTGAAATTCCACGTGACGAATATTCTCGCCAAGCTGGGTGTGGATGACCGGACCCAAGCGGCAATTTATGCATATAAAAATGGATTGGCGGAATAATCCGCAAGTATAAGGTTTAAAATCTCTCTCGTAGGACATCCTGTTTAGTAGATTACTAGACCGGATAGAGAGGGAGATTCATAGTGAGAGAGAGAAATGGAATTAAAAAAGGTACTAAAGGTAAGCTGCTCATGTGTATGTTCATCGCAATGAGTATCTTGGTTGGATTCCGCTACGTTGCCGGTATATCGACCACAGTAGCTGCAGCAAATGCTTCTCTAGCCGTAGATGCCGGACTTAAGGAATCGCTTCCGTTATTAAGCGCTCTGGGCCGGAATGTTACAGTGTCCGGAACCCCGCTTCGTCTGGTTATGAAATGGCAAGGAGAGTACATTCAGGCTACAACGGATACTTTGGATGCTGCTGGAAAGCTATCTGCTGAGCTTGGGCTCGGGCAAGTCAACCATACTGAAGAGGATGGACATATGACCTATCGCGCTGTCGCTGCACCGAATTCATCTTACCAGACTTCAATGTTCTGGAGTGAGCTTGGGAATGGCAGCAGTTATGTTATCGTGACTTTGGAGTCTGCAGATTTGCTCCAGGCAACGGGGCTTCAGACTGCGGCGGAAGAAGCTGGAGTAACTATGCACAAGGCTGGAATTACAGCCGAGTGGAACGTTTCTCTGCAAGGTATAGCCAAAGCGCAAGGAACTCCCCAAATAGCTTTGAATCATTCGGAGGAGTCCATGGTCGGTCAGTTATCCGGGATCATGGCAGTAGAAAGCTATGAAGATGAGACTACGTATAGCAGATCTTATACTGTACCTGGTCTTGAACGCCACGTTAGCAGCGGTGATCATGCCATCGCCTTACAGGTAGCAATTCATAAGAATGGCAATGATGAACGTAACCGGATCACGCTTGGTTTTCCTTTAATAACCATCGAATACTAGCACATAGTGCTTAATATAAGCTTAGATATGGTTTCTAATAAGAAAGAGTAATCAAACTTTACGAAATCCCGAGAGTATTTGTCAGGAATGTGATAGCATCCTTTTTATGAATATGATAAAATGACATAACGTCGTCGTACATTTTTATGATGTAGTCGACGATGAGAATAAATGACAACTATATTACATAGAGAAAGATGAGGAGCCATGGCTGAAAATCAAACCCTTGATACACTGCATACACCCGGTGCTGTATTTTTTATCTTTGGGGCAACCGGAGATTTAGCCCGGCGTAAGCTTTTCCCGGCGATTTACAGCTTGTACCGTGAAGGTAAGCTGACACAAGATTTTGCGGTAATTGGCGTGGCGCGACGCCCGCGTACTCAAGAAGAATTCAGAATTGATGTGAAGGAATCCATCCTGGAGTTCTGTCGTTATCAGGCAGGGGACGAGAGTGAATGGAATGAATTCGTACAGCATTTTGAATATAAATCGCTGGACATCAACAATATAGACGGTTTCCGTGAGCTAAGAGCTCAAACGGAGGCGATTGAAGAGAAATTCCATATTCCGGGCAACCGTATGTTCTACCTTGCACTTGCTCCTGAATTGTTCGGCAGTGTTTCGTTCAATCTTAAGGCTGGTGGCATGCTGGATAGTCAAGGTTGGAAACGCCTCGTTATTGAGAAGCCCTTCGGATATAATCTGGAGTCAGCGGAGACGCTGAACGGACAAATTCGTGAGGTGTTCAAGGAAGAGGAAGTCTACCGGATCGACCATTATCTGGGTAAGGAAATGGTGCAGAACATTGAAGTTATCCGTTTTGCGAATGCTTTTTTCGAACCGCTCTGGAACAATAAGCATATTGCCAATATTCAGATTACACTTGGTGAAACTGTAGGTGTAGAAGAGCGCGGGGGCTACTACGATAATGCCGGAGCTCTGCGGGATATGGGACAGAACCATATTTTGCAGTTGCTGACGATGATTGCGATGGAGCCGCCAAGCCGTCTGTTGGCTGAAGATATTCGTGATGAGAAGGTGAAGGTATTACGCTCATTGCGTCCATACGCTTCCCCCGATGAAGTTCGTAGCCATGTAGTGCGTGGACAATATACTCAAGGTATACACAAAGGCAAGACTCTTCCGGCCTACCGCCAGGAGGAAAAAGTAAATCCGGAATCCAATACGGAGACGTATTTTACTGCACGTGTATTTGTGGACAATTTCCGCTGGGCAGGGGTTCCTTTTTACATTCGTACAGGCAAACGTCTTCCCGTGAAGACAACGGAAGTGGTTGTGGAGTTCAAGGGTATGCCAACCAACGTCTATTTGGGCCAAAAGCATAAACTCGAGCCCAACCTGCTCGTTATTCGTGTCAATCCGATGGAAGGCATCTACGTTAAGATTAACGCCAAGAAACCGGGCTCGGAATCGGAAATTCAGCCGTTAGCGATGGATTTCTGTCAGAGCTGTATGGTCGGCATTAACTCGCCGGAAGCCTATGAACGCTTGCTGCATGATGCCGCACGTGGCGATTCCACTTATTTCACCCGTTGGGATGAGGTATCCTCGGCTTGGTCGTTCGTGGACCGTATTGCCAAGGCTTGGAAGGAAGAATCCAGTGATTTGGCTTCTTATCCGGCTGGTTCATGGGGTCCGGTTGAAGCGGATCAATTGCTCGCTGAGGATGGCTTCCATTGGTGGCCGGTAAACGGCCAGGAAGAAGATAATGTAGTATGGCAGGTTAATAGCTAATACTGAGTCAGCACACGTAAATACCACTCCCTGCAGAGGCTGCAGGGAGTTTTTTTTCGAGAAATAAGGGGTCCTAAGGGCCAGATGACCTATTGCTGACATTAAATTTTTACGCTGAGGGCTTTTTTGTAGATAATGTTTGCCGGATTTTGGTATACTTTAAAGGATGCACTTGAAGCGGCCTGTAGCGAAATTTAAAATAGATATTAATTCAGCAATGAAGGGATATGTACAATGAGCAAAGCGCCGATTTGATGAGAACTGTAGTCTAATTGAAGCAGAAGCAGGAATTTATAGATGAAGGGATATGTGTAATGAACAAAGCACCGGATCAGAAACTGCAGATGGAAGTGGATCGACGCAGAACCTTTGCGATCATTTCCCACCCGGATGCGGGTAAAACAACTTTGACGGAAAAGCTGCTGCTGTTCGGCGGGGCCATCCGGCTCGCGGGTTCGGTTAAAGCCCGTAAGGCAAGCAAGCATGCGACCAGTGACTGGATGGAGATTGAGAAACAGCGCGGGATCTCCGTAACTTCTTCAGTGATGCAGTTTGACTACCTGGACCACAGAGTTAATATTTTGGACACACCAGGTCACCAGGATTTCAGTGAGGACACCTACCGTACGTTAACTGCTGCGGATAGCGCCGTCATGCTGATTGACGTGGCAAAGGGTGTGGAAACACAGACGATCAAGCTATTTCAGGTCTGCGCCAAGCGGGGCATTCCGATCTTCACTTTCATTAACAAGCTGGACCGCGAAGGTCGCAGCCCGTTTGATCTGATGGAAGAGCTGGAACAGGTGCTGGGTATTCGTGCGGTGCCGATGAACTGGCCGATAGGTGGAGGCCGTGAGCTATGCGGCGTATATGACCGGATGAAGAGTCAGGTAGAGCTGTTCCAGGGGGATGATCACTCGGTGATCAAAGTCCAGAAGGTTGAGGGCTACCGCGATCCGATTATTCGCGAAATGGCCGGAGATTACCTGCATGATCAGCTATGCCAGGATTTAGAGCTGCTCGACGTAGCTGGCGATCCTTTTGACTATGAGAAAGTACTGCGGGGAGAGATCACACCCGTGTTCTTCGGCAGTGCGATCAATAATTTTGGCGTACAGACATTCTTGGACAATTTCTTGGAGCTTGCTCCGAAGCCGGAACCACGCCGCAGCTCTGCGGGTACGATCGAGCCGACGAATGAGAAGTTCACCGGTTATGTGTTCAAAATTCAAGCCAACATGAACCCTGCTCACCGTGACCGGATTGCGTTCCTGCGTATTGTATCGGGTAAGTTCGAGCGTGGCATGAGCGTTAAACACGTCCGTATCGGCAAGGACATCAAGCTGTCCCAACCCCAGCAGTTTCTGGCTCAGGACCGCGACATTGTTGAGGAAGCTTATCCAGGCGACATTATTGGTCTGTTCGATCCAGGGATTTTCCGCATTGGAGATTCGCTGAGTCAAGCTGGAGACATTCAGTTCGATGAGCTGCCAACCTTCTCACCGGAGATTTTTGCCAAGGTAACTGTTAAGAATGCCCTGAAGCAGAAGCAATATCAGAAGGGGATTGACCAGTTGACCGAGGAAGGCACAATTCAGGTGTTCCGCACGACCAGCTTTGATGATACGATTCTGGGTGTAGTTGGACAGCTGCAATTCGAGGTGTTCGAATACCGCATGAAGGGTGAATATGGTGTGGATGTTCAGCTGCAACGGATGACCTACCAGTTCGCACGCTGGATTGTCGATGAGGTGAATAAGCCTGATCCAGGTAAGTTCCGCATTAACTCGACACTGGTGACGGATAAGAAGGGCAACTACGTTGTATTGTTTGAGAACGAATACGCCATGCGCACTGCGATGGAGAAGAATCCGACAGCCAAGTTCCTGGAAACAGCTCCTTGAGCAGGGATGGCTAGGTTGGCTGTAATATAGACTAAACTCAAGATTTCCAAACGATAGCTAACTACTAAAAACCTCCGCCTCATGTGTGCAGCTGCACCTTGAGTAACGGAGGTTTTGTGCTGAATAATAGCTTGCTAGGATGTTATGGACCCTAAAGTGATCGTCTTTAGATGCTCATGCAGCAAAGTAACCAGGTTATCCTGCTTGGCCGTGTCGAGGTTCTTCCACATGATCTCAAACACAGCCCCAAGCCCAGGAAGCGCTGCTTCTGGTCCGTCCACGGAGCCCTCAATCATATTCCGCAGTTCGGCTTCAGACTGGCCATGCACTTTATGAATGATCGCCTGGCGTAAATCAATTGTAACTGGCATTACACACCTCCCTGAAATTTAGTTAAAGCTGTTCAAGCACTTCGTTATAATATGTCCTGGAGCAGATCGGAAAATTCAAGTTTTTCAGACCTTATGATATACTTGTTGGAGTTATAGAAATGCTTTCGGGAGGTACATAGACATGGCTAAAAAACAATATGCCGTCATTGGAATGGGGCGTTTCGGGTCCAGTGTAGCTAAAGCGCTCAGCGGCATGGGGTTTGATGTCTTGGCAATTGATACGGATGAGCAACGGACACAGGAAATTTCGAACATTGTAACCCACGCCGTATCCGCAGATTCTACGGATGAAGAGGCGCTGCGCGCACTGGGTATCCGCAATTTTGACGTAGTGGTAGTAGCTATCGGCGAGGATATTCAAGCGAGTATTTTGACGACCCTTATATTAAAGGATCTTGGGGTGCCGTCAATTATCGTCAAGGCCAAAAGTGAGCTACATGGTAAAGTACTAAGCAAGATTGGCGCAGATAAGGTGATTTATCCTGAACGGGATATGGGACTGCGGGTTGCCCATCATCTGGCCTCACCTAATATTCTTGATTATATTGAGTTGTCACCGGATTACAGTATTCTGGATATGAAGGTGTCCGGTTCCATGCTGGGCAAGAATCTGCAGGAGCTCGACATCCGGGCAAAGTATGGCTGCAACGTAATGGCTATTCGGAAGGATGAGCAGATGAACATCTCTCCCCGGGCCGAAGATCGTCTGGTCGAAGGGGATATCCTCGTTATCGTTGGCCATAAGGACAATTTAACCAAGCTTGAAAGGGCTTATCAATAAATAGACAAGACATGATGAGAGGATACCTTATGGAAATTATATCTCCGCAAAATACGCGGGTTAAAGAATGGGCTGGGCTGCAGGAGAAGAAACATCGCGACAAAGCCCAGAAATATATACTCGAAGGAGTTCATCTGGTACAGGAAGCATTACTTGCCGAGGTTGAGGTAGAATGTCTGGCTTATGACCTGGAAAGAGGAATGCCCAGTGAACTAAAAAAACTGCTGCAGTCGGTTCAGGGCATGGAGGTTATCGGGGTCTCGGCGGCGGTGATTTCCAAGTGCAGCAGCACGAATACGCCGCAACCGGTCTTTGCTATTGTGCGTAAAGAGCAGCAGGGAGCAGAAGCCATCCTGTCGAAAAAAGATTCCCTGGTCGTTGTTCTGGACGGAGTCCAGGACCCCGGCAATGTCGGCACCATCATCCGCAGTGCGGATGCCGCAGGTGCGGACGGAGTGATTCTGGGTCTTGGCTGCGCCGACCTCTATAATCCGAAGACCATCCGCTCCACGATGGGCTCGATGTTCCACCTCCCCGTAGTGGAGGGTGATTTAAGTGAAATCCTGCCGCAGGCACGCGAACGTGGTGCGCTGCTGGTCAGTACCTCGCTGCAGGGAGAAGAGACTTGCTACAGTCATGATTTCCATGGCAGCCAGTGGCTGCTCATTGGCAGCGAAGGTAAGGGAATCTCGCCAGAAACGGCCCGACTCGTCGACAAAAGCATCATCATTCCGATGGCCGGCCGCGCCGAGTCGCTGAACGCAGCGATGGCGGCGACGATTCTGCTGTTTGAGGGGATGCGGCAGCGGGGTTTGTAACAAATAGTAATTTTTGCCCCTTGTGAGTTGCAATTCAGTTTGGCATTGTTTGTATCGTAATTTGGCACGTAGTCACAACAAAGTTAGTCCCGATGTGTCTGGAATCCTTGGCACATCGGGATTTTTTTGTTTTTTATATTTAAGAGAACTATTTTTTAACAGAAAAACAAATAGATGATTGGCGTAAAAATACATTGAGAAATTGCTGTAACAACCTTTGACGCAATTCGTTTTTTACCCTTAAGATAGACTATTTTACGAAGCTCGCAAAAAAGATGTTATATGCAATTGCACAAACACCTGAAACCATTTCCAAACATAATCGTAGCATGTTGTAAATAAATTACAATGAGGTGGACCATGAAAGCTTTTGATTACTTAAGAAAAGCCTATTATAAGCTTAATTATTATTATTAGAAATTTCAATTGATTGTAATGTCTTTTGTAGTTATTGGAATAGTTGATTATTTTTTTCTTTACGAGATTCTCGTTTCATTATCAGCATTAGTTCCTGTTTTTCTTTTAGAAATTAGTCCAGTCATTATTATCACTTTATCAAGTTAAGACATTATCAATAATAACTCAAAGAGCAACTTTGACTTAGGGACGAGCGGGTGAGAAATGTTGCGGTGATTGGAAAAAATGGTAGTGGGAAAATAACGAATTTACAACATTAATAACTTAAGCTCCTGCAATAATATACATAACTCATTATCTTAATCAACTGATTAACTTAAAAAATTCAGGAGGGTTCAAATGGATATTATTAAACTTGCATTAATTGGTGCCACCGGGAGGTTCTCATCAGATATTCTTACTGAAATAGAATACAGCAATAGTTTCCTTCTTAGTAATGCCGTAACAAGAGAAGGAAATCAATTTGTTGGTCAGAATATTTCCTTGATTTCTGAATATAAGAAAACAAATGTAGTTATTTCTGATGGATTTAATAATTTGGGTGAAGTTGACGTTATAGTTGATGTTACTGTGAGAGACGCATTTATAAATAATAATGCCGTTCAATATGAACGATTAAAAAAGCCACTAGTTATTGCTACCACTGCATTTTCAGATGAAGATCTACTCTATATTAAAGAGTTAAGTGAGCTTTTCCCTATAATAATGGCTGCTAATTTTAGTATGAATATTTATATGTTTATTGATGAGGTAAGGAGAATTGTAAATAGAGGAGGATTTGCTAAGGTAGACATATTGGAGAAACATCATAAATATAAGTTGGATTCACCAAGTGGAACAGCTCTGAAAATCCTAGAAGCAATAAAGGAGACCGATGAAAATATTGATGTTGAAATATCGAGTATAAGAGAGGGAGATATTATCGGGGAACATTATGTTACTTTTCAAAGTACATTAGGTGAAACCATTGAAATGGCGCATAAATTAGAGTCGCGTAGACAATTAGCCGATGGTGTTCTAATGGCTGCTGAATTCGTTTCATCTCGAGAGAATGGACTGTATACCATTGAGGATTTATTAAAGGATGGTGTACTGGATTGATAAAGAAAATACGTTATTTGATTGGTCTAGTAGTCGTATTAGTTTTCATTTCTGCATTACCTGTTTCAGCATCTAATATAACATTACCTTCAACAGTACTTTTAAAACTCAATCAATTTTATGTGATCTATACTGCTCCTATGGCGCCTTATGTCGATAAAGAGAACCGATTAATGGTTCCTTTGCGCAGCCTTTCGAATTTATTATCGGCGGATGTAACCTATAATGCAGACAGCAAAACGGCACTCATTTCAAGAAAAAATTATGGAAAGATCAGCGACAAATTCTATACGATAAAGATGACAGTAGGCTCCCCAAAAGTTGAGATCAATGGGGTGTCATCCGAAATGGATACACTTCCCACTTTGTATAAAGGAAGTATGTTTGTTCCTTTGAGTATTATTTCAACTTCATTCCACATCGATACGGGTTGGGATCAATTCAAGAGAATCGTAACCCTAAAGGTTGATCCGGCTTATTTGCCATCTGGAGTTGTCAGCGATGAATTGCATTTTTTATCGGATAAACTGAACAAGGATATCAGACCCCTTAAAGCTTCTGTTACTTCACACACTAATTCAAGTGGCATAAATGTAACAAACGTCCAATTGACTGCTGTAAATGAAGGGGAATCGGCTGTTTTGAACGACCAACTGTACCTGCACTTTTATATACGAGAGTCTAATTTTCATATCATTGACATCTCTAACCTACCCGGAAAGATAGAGCCGGGAGGGACATTTACAGTAGAAACGGCACCCTATTCAATTCTATCAGATTCCCTTCAATATATTCTTGTTGGAGCTTATAACAATTAATGAGAAGCACCGCGTTTCGATTTTAGCTTGAATTAAACAACTAATAAAGCTTCCCTCGAATGGGTGCTTTATTAGTTGTTTTTATATTTACAAACTCAAAAAAAAGAAATTCAGGCAGAGTTCTTTAAATTTTAACTTTGACTTTTGAGGAAATCGAATATATTATAGCTAATAGAGTTAATAATGATAATCATTATCAATTTAGAGATAATGATTATCATTCGAATTAATTTAGTTAATACATAATAGGGGGATATACAAAGTGAACAAAAGGTTAATGGGTTTAATTATGGTTATCGTTGTCATGCTGATTGCAGCAGGCTGTGGATCTAACAACACGAATAATTCAGCCGCTAACGGAGAAGCGGCTAGCAACGCAACTGCTGCTGCAAATGCAACGGCTACAAATGCAGGTACTGAAGCTGCGAGCGGCCCTATTGTACTGAAGGATGCTAAAGGCGAGTTGAAGTTGGATAAGCCTGCACTTAAGGTTGTGGTACTGGAGTGGACCTTTACGGAAGATGTTATTGCGCTCGGTGTACAGCCGGTGGGCAATGCCGATAACGAAAACTATAAGCTGTATGTGACTTCTGAAGCGCCACTCGATGCAGGCGTGACTGATGTTGGCGCTCGCGACGAGCCGAATCTGGAGACGATTGCTTCTTTAAAGCCAGATTTGATTATTGCCAATACCGATAGCCACGAAGCAATTTATGATAAATTGAAAAGTATTGCACCCACGCTGATTTTTAGTCTGTATCCGCTTGAAGGACAAGGGGATCAATACACGCAGATGGAAGAAATGTTCAAAACAATTGCAGCTGCTGTTGGCAAAACAGCAGAAGGCGACAAGGTCCTCGCTGATTTGGATACGCATTATGCGGATGCGAAGACGAAGCTGGCCGCAGCAGGTAAGGAAGGCTTGAATTATGTACTGACGCAAGCATATAGCTATCAGAATGCAGCGACGATGCGTCTTTTTACCGACAACTCACTGGCAGTACAAACGTTGGACCGGATTGGCCTGAAGAATGACTGGAAACCTGAAAAATTCGAGATTTATGGATTTAGCACATCAACAGTTGAATCCTTGCCTGCGGTTCAGGATACTAATCTGCTCTATATCGTCCAGAAGGATGATAATATTTTCACGAAAGAACTAAAGGATAACTCTGTTTGGAACGGTCTTAACTTCGTTAAGGAGAAACGCACCTTCGGATTAGATAGCGCGACTTGGGTGTTCGGCGGTCCAATCTCCTCCAAAGTTATCGTTGATGAAGTTGTCAAAACATTAACGAAATGAGTACTTTGATGATCGACAAGAGTAAAAAAGAAGCCTCAATAGGAATGACCTGGCGGCTAATTGGAATATTTGGGGGCGGCCTTGCCGTCCTCTTTGTTCTATTCATTCTAAGCCTCTGTTTCGGAGAGGCCAAGATCCCGGCAGTCACCGTATTGGAAGGGTTACTTCACCGCCGCCAAGATGTGATGGAGCATAATCTGTTGTGGGATATCCGTATGCCACGTACGGTTATTGGTATTCTCGCCGGTGCTGCTCTTGCTGCTGCTGGTGCTTTACTGCAAACGATAACGAAGAACCCGCTCGCTTCCTCCGATACACTGGGGATCAATGCTGGGGCTTATTTTATGGTTGTTTTTGGCATGGTCGCTTTCCCGGCAATGCAGCATCAGTACCCCTTGTTGCTGTCCGCAGCAGGAGGATTGCTGGCTGCACTAGCTGCTTATTTCCTGAGCGGAGGCAAGACCGCTACGCCTGTGCGACTGGCTTTATCGGGTATGATCGTGTCCATGGTGCTTGGTGCGTTTACATCGGCCCTTCATATTTTCTTTAAAACAGAAACGCAAAATTTATTCTTATGGGGCGCGGGTTCCCTAATTCAGCTTGACTGGGACGGCGTTAAATATGCTTGGCCTTTCGTCGTTGCACTCCTTGGGGTAGCGGTGTTCGCAGGAAGGCAATTCGATGCGCTTGAGCTTGATGAATCAACCTCCCGCTCACTCGGACAGCGTGTAGGCTTAACTCGGGCGGTGGGCCTTGGCATATCGGTGTTAATGGCTGCGGTCGTGGTCAGTGTAGTTGGACCGATCGGCTTCGTAGGTCTGGTCGCTCCCCATCTTGTCCGGCTCAGTGGTATCCGCAAGCACCGTCTGCTTATTCCCGCGAGCGCATTGTGGGGAGCACTGCTCATTACGGCAGCGGATACGCTTGCGCGTATGGTGCGGAGCAATGTCGGAGAGATGCCGGTTGGTGCGGTCATGGCGATTATTGGCGCGCCTTGGCTCATATGGCTGGTGCTCACCAAGATGAAAAATATATCCGGTTCAGGCGCTGGGCAGTCCTCCATGAGTATAGGAGGAGCAGCGCTGCGTCTACGCTTTGTTCCGACTGCAATATTTATGACTGTACTGCTCATCGTTATTATCCTTGTGAGCTTGTCGCTTGGGGGGACAAGAATACCGATTGCCGATTTGCTGGGCAGTCTTGTCCACGGAGGAGATCAATCGTATTCCGTCCTGCTGAATCTGCGGCTTCCGCGTACACTCGTTGCGGCTGAAGGCGGCATCGCGCTTGCGATCAGCGGTGTCTTAATTCAAAGTGCAGTCCGAAATCCGCTGGCCGACGCTTCTATTATCGGCGTGACTTCGGGTGCCGGGTTTGGCGCGATGATCGTGCTGGTCGCATGGCCAGGGTTAACGATATTCGCGCTTCCGTTTGCCGCGATTTCGGGTGGGGTTGTCGCGGCGGCTTTTGTATTTTTTCTAGCCTGGCGCAAATCCTTAAATCCGTCTGTTCTCATCCTGCTCGGCATCGCAATATCGGCAATCTTCTCTGCGGGCATACAGGTCATGATCGTCAAGGCAAGTCTATGGAGCAGCAGTTCCTTTATTTGGTTAACAGGTTCGACCTATGGACGGGGCTGGGATCAATTTAACAGTTTGTTTATATTTCTACTTATACTGGTGCCGACTGCTTACTATTTGGGTAAGAAATTCGATTTGCTGGCGTTTGGCGACGAGAGTTCCACAGGTTTTGGCTTACCGGTTCGGGGAACCCGGCTCTGGGCGATGATTCTCGGCGTTTTGCTTGCAGCAGGAGCTGTTGCCAGTGTAGGAACCATTGGTTTCCTTGGACTCATGGCGCCACATGCGGTGCGAATCATGATTGGGCATAATACGAGACGCTCTATTATTTTGTCAGGACTGCTTGGCGGCTTGCTGCTCGTCATTGCTGATACGATTGGTAGAACCATCATGGCGCCAACAGAAATTCCGTCAGGCCTGATCATTATGCTGATCGGAGCTCCGTATTTCTTATTTCTCATGTACCGCTCGCTTGTTCGTAGGTAATATCACGCATAAACAATAATTAGGTGCTATCTTAAGTCAAAGTAAGATGACTTAGGAATAGCGCCTTTTTTTTGCCGAATAATTTCATTATTCTGTTCCGTTATATTCTCGCCGGTAACTCTGTGGAGCCTGTCCGTAGTATTTCTTAAAGGCTCTGCTAAAATAGCTTAAATCCGCAAATCCGGCCTGCTCTGCCACCTCGGAGATGAGAGAGCCGGGGAGGAGGAGCAGCTCTCGTGCTTTTTCCAAGCGGATCTGGTTCATCCGTTCGACGATGGTGTTGCCGCTGAGCTTCTTGTACTGGCGGGACAAATGCCCGTAGCTCATATGCAGAGAAGCAGCCAGTTCGGTTACATTCAGGTGGCTACCCTGAAAGTCCTCCAGGTAGATTTCCACTTTGCGGACGATTGGATCATGTGTGGTTCGGGTGGATTTAGCATCTCCCTCCATGTCTTGCTGTAGGAGACTGAGTTGGTCCAGTAACCGGACGAGCAGAAGCTGCAGTCCCAGCTCTGAGCGGCTCACGGTGGCTTCCTCCAGGAACTGCATCAGCAATCTGCCGAGGCCTTCCTCATCCCGGTACGATCCGGGCCGCCAGTTATGCAGCCTATGCAGCCGGGCATACAATGAATCTTCCGCCTTCTCATCCTCCGGTTCCACGCAGGCCAGCCGCCAGCGGAAGCACATGCCCTCATGCGGATTGCCGCGGGTGTAGACATGGGAATGCACCATGCCTGGAGGAATGAGAAAGAATTCCCCCTCCTGCACCGTAATGGAATCCTCGCCAAATCGCGTCTCCAGCTGTCCGGTCAGTACATAGTTGAACTCAAACCAGGTATGGGCATGGGGCGGGCATTTACTAGCCGTGCCGATTTGTTCAAAAATGATATCGACCCATTCAATGACAGCATCGTGAATGCAGATTTCACGGCATAATGTATTGAAGACAGGAGGAAGAATGGTCTTCCACTCATTGATTTCCATCATCTCAAGGTTCTTCCCTTCAGCGCGTCTTTTCATTTGATGCTGCTCATTATATCATAATCGGACAAATATACGCGTGAATTGGAAATGTACTCCGGTGACGTCCTGCCTCACAATATAGGAGGAAGGATCACGATTTCTAGAAGTAAGAGGAGGCCACAATATATGAAAAAACTACATTTGCTCAGCAATGCCCATCTGGACCCGGTATGGCAGTGGGAATGGGAGGAAGGGGCAGCTGCGGCGGTATCGACCTTCCGCGCGGCAGCAGAATTTTGCGAGGAGTATGAGGGTTACATATTTAATCATAATGAAGTTATTCTCTATCAGTGGGTCGAAGAATATGAACCCGCGTTGTTTAAGCGCATCCAGCGGCTCGTTCAGGAAGGCAAATGGCAGATTATGGGTGGCTGGTATTTACAGCCCGACTGCAACATGATCTCCGGCGAGTCTTTTGTCCGCCAAATTCTGCTGGGCAAGGCCTATTTCCGTGAGAAGTTTGGGGTGGAGCCAACGACGGCGATCAATTTCGATTCCTTCGGCCATACACGCGGTCTAGTGCAGATTCTCCAGCAGGCCGGATATGATTCTTATATTTTTATGCGTCCTGACGAGATGGAAGGTTTGCCTGCGGGGGTGTTCCAGTGGGAAGGCTTTGGTGGCAGCAAAGTGATGGCGCACAAAATTGAGGGCGGATATAACACGCTCATGGGCAAAACCCGTGAGAAGATCGAGCGGTGGCTGACGGATCATCCGAATGAAGAAACGGGTCTGGTGTTGTGGGGCGTGGGCAATCATGGCGGAGGTGCGTCGCGGATCGATCTTACGCAGATTAAGGAGCTGATGCAGGAGCGGCAGGATATTGAGATCGTGCATTCTACAGCGGAAGCGTATTTCACAGAGATGCGGTCAAAGGAATTACCCTCCTATGCGGGAGATTTGAACCCGCGGTTTGTCGGCTGCTACACTTCCATGATTCGCATCAAGCAGAAGCACCGCCAACTGGAGAATGAATTATATTTGACGGAAAAAATGCTCTCCACCGCTGCGCTGCACGGTCTTCTGGCGTACCCTACCCCTGATCTGCATGAAGCTTTACGCGATCTGCTGACCGCACAGTTTCACGATATTCTGCCAGGTTCCTCGGTGCAAAATGCTGAAGAAGCTTCGCTGCGCCAGATCGACCATGGGCTTGAAATCCTCGCACGGCTGAAGGCCAGAGCCTTCTTCGCCCTGTCCACAGGGCAAGCAAAGGCAACACTGAAAGAATATCCGGTCCTGATCTATAATCCGCATCCGTTTGCGGTGACCGGCGTTTTTGAATGCGAATTCATGCTGGAGGACCAGAACTGGAATGAAGGGTTCTCCATGCCTGTGGTCTATCAAAGTGAAGAACGCCTTCCCTGCCAGCCAGAGAAGGAGCGCAGCAATATCCCGCTGGACTGGAGAAAAAGAGTGGCCTTTACGGCTGAGCTGGCCCCCTCCTCCATGAACCGGTTCGATTGCCAGATTGAAATGCTGCCGGCCAAACCACAACCTCTGCTTACAGAGCAGGAGGGCTGCTTCCGCTTTGAGACCGCAGAACTGCGGGTGGTTATTAATGCTCAGACCGGACTTATGGACGAGTTCGCTGTAGGCGGGACTAGTTGCCTGCGTCCGAATGCCTTCGCCCCGCTTGTGCTGAAGGATAACGAAGATCCATGGCGAATGGACGTTACGGCTTTCGCTGAAGTCGAAGGCAGGTTCACACTGATGAATGCTGAAGAGAGCGCAATATTCTCTGGCGTTAAGCAACCGCTTGCGGCTGTGCGGGTGATCGAGGATGGCGAGGTGCGCACTGTGATCGAAGCGGTCCTGAAGTATGGCAGCTCCAGTCTATGCCAGATCTATAAGCTGCCCAAGCAGGGGACTGAGATTGAGATAGAGTTGCGGGTGTATTGGAACGAGAAGGATAAGCTGCTCAAACTGTCCATCCCTACTCTTCTGGATCAGGGGGATTACATGGGCCAAACCGCCTTCGGCGTGAATCCGCTGAATCGGGAAGGCCAGGAGACGGTGGTGCAGAAATGGATTTCGGTGGAGGATGCTGCGCAGCATCTCGCGGTCACTTGCATCAATAACGGGACCTACGGTGGGGATTTCCACAACGGAGAGGTACGCATGTCCCTTCTGCGGAGCGCAGGATATTGCGCACATCCGATCGGCGACCGCCCGATTATGGCTCAGGACCGCTTCCTGCCCCGCATGGACCAAGGAGAGCGAAGCTATACCTTCTGGCTGAATGCGGGCGAGCTGACAGAGCGAAGATTGCGGGTAGACCGCGAAGCACTGGTTCATAATGAGCGGCCTTATGCCTTGTCCTTCTTCCCGTCAGGGGAAGGCGAGCAGACCGGTCCATGTGTAATTCTGGAGGATGACAGTATTCAGCTCAGCGCCTTCAAGAAGGAGGAGGAAGGCAACGGTTACATCCTGCGCCTGTTCGAGCCAACTGGCAGCGGCGGCACAACTACGGTCAGCCTCCCGGCGTTCGGCATTCGCCATGAGGTTAGTCTGAACGGATTTGAGATCAAGACGTACCGTGTACACTCCCCGTCCCGCATGCTGGAAGAGGTTCCGCTGTGCGAACGTTAAGGTAACGGGGAGAATAGAGAGAAGATATCAAGCCGCTAGGCAGTTATTAAACTGCTTGGCGGCTTTTTTTTATCAAGCAATATAAGCTGAACTAAAAAACTACAAAAGGTAGAGTAGCTAAATCTATAGTACATATTATATAGTTAGTAAGCAGGGATGATTGGAGGGAATTCCAAACTGACAAAAGAGCTACAGACATATACCTTAGTAAGGTATATCGATAAAGAGCCTTTATTAATACTTTACGATAAACGGAGGAACGTATGATGAAAACCCCAGACATTAACACGAATACATCATTAATCCTGGTGATCGGTGCGACAGGAACTCAAGGGGGCAAGGTGGCACGCGAACTGCTGGCACATGGTTATCGGATACGAATCCTGACCCGTAACCCGGATGCGCCAGCAGCGCAGAATTTGCTGAAGGACGGTGCAGAAGTGGTACGTGGAGACATGGGCGATCCGGCCTCGCTCGATGAGGCATTGCGCGGTGTCTCGGGCGTTTTCTCTATGTCGCCGCTTGATGGTTCGGGTGACGATTCGGAAAAACGTTATGCTGCTCTCTTGGTGGAAGCCGCGCTTAAGGCTGATGTGGACCATTTCGTACACGCCTCGGTCGCCGGTATTGAACGCCCTCCACATTCGAGTGCTCCAGACACGCTTGTGCACTACTGGAACGATAAATGGGAGATCGAAGAGTATGTCCGTAACGCCGGGTTTATCGGCTGGACCATTTTGCGTCCTACCTGGATTATGGAGAACTTGGCTGTACCCACTTCGTTGTTTATGTTTCCTCAGCTCAAGAGAGGCCAACTTTCCACGGCATTACAAGCGGACACGCGTTTGGATATGGTTGCTGCCGATGACATCGGAGCATTCGCGCGTGCCATATTTGACAATCCGGCCCCATTCAACGGCAAGAACATTGACTTGGCGGGTGAGTCACTCACTATGGGCGAAGTTGCTGCTGTGATAAGCGAAGTGTTGGGGAAGGAAGTAGTGTCCCTCTCACTGAGTCCTGCCGAAGCCGTGTCACGGGGAATGCATCCGAGCGTGGTCAACTCACAGAATTACAGAAATGAAGTAGGCTTTCAGGTGGACATCGATGCTTTGAAGCTGTACGGCATACCGCTGACGACGTTCGAGCAGTGGGTCCACAAATACCGCAGCAGAATTGTCATCGACTAATTTATCGTTAATACGTAACCGCAGGCAGTTATTAAACTGCTTGGCGGTCTTTTTTTTGATCAGGCAGCTATCATGAAATTAGACCTACTATCTGTGATGTGGTTGCAATATATTAGCATCTTGAAGTATATTTTTTACATGGGTTATATTTTATGGGAAACGACAATAGTGATTTAAGTCTATATTATGCGGCACCAGTCCAATTAAAAATGGATAGTGAAATTACTATAGATATCAAGAAATTAGAAAATTTTTTAAAGGAGAACTTTTATGAACGATGAGAATGAACTTGATAGTTTTGGTAAGATATTAATGGAAGGGCTAAGAGATAGCTCAATTCATTACTTTGATAGGCTTAGCCAAGGGAAATGGAAAGCACCAGCCCTGCAAACATTACAAACCGATTTGAAGACATTTAACGAAGAGCAAATTAGTATTGTGAGAAGGGCTTTAATATCTAGTATCGATACAGGCATCCATGATTTTTTATTTAAACTACAACAGCAAGATGAAGAAGGAATAACGATAGTAGTCAACGGGAAGAATCTGGCAGATATAAGTGATGGTTTACATGGAGAGCTGTTCACGGAAGATGGATGGTATCAAAGATTTAGCGAATATGGTGAAAATCAAGAATAGTGCGGAAATGAAAATAGTCGTACAATGCAGTACATTGAAAGGAGATCTCATGGAAGAAAACAAAATAACCTTTGAATCCATCGATGAGTACATTTCACAATTCTCTCCTGAGGTTCAGGACAAACTGAAAATGATAAGAACCGTAATTAGAGAGGCGGCCCCAGAGGCAGAAGAAAAGATAAGCTATCAGATGCCTACTTTTGCTTTGCATGGAAATCTGGTACATTTCGCAGCCTTTAAGAAACACATCGGATTTTATCCGGCTCCTCGAGGAATCGAGGCTTTTAAAGAAGAGCTATCGGTATATAAGGGAGCAAAAGGGTCCGTGCAGTTTCCTTTGGATCAGCCGCTTCCCTTTGAATTAATTAGCAGGATCGTTCAATTTAGAGTGGCTGAGAATATCAAGAAAGCAGAAGCCAAATCGAAAAAAAAGTAGTCGTATATTCGAAGAAAAGAGACTGGTACCTGTGGGGGATACTCCTCATTGGGTTGCTGGTCTCTTTTTGTTTTTTGATGATGTGGAGTATTTCATTTAATTGCATGTTATATATATGAACATATATAGTGGTTCTGAAAACTAATGTGTAAGGTATATGTGAAAGATGAATATATAATTCCGTAAAACAAGCTAATTCTGTAAGGTTCCAGTAAGGTTTACTCTGTATTATAATATTCATGTTAACATTAATGCCATTAAACTATCTCGTTGAAGAGGAGTGATATCGTTTGGAGAAGGCAGAAGAGGCGAGGGTTCCACTTAGAGTCATGACGCAAGGCAAACAAATCATCTTTGGCATTTCTTTGATGGCGCCGATCGCTATCTTTGGGACATATGGCATTGCCACGGAAATCTCCAAAGGGATGTTGCCTACCGCTTATTTATTAGCTTTTCTAGTCATGCTGATTACGGCTTTCAGTTACGGGAAAATGGTCAAGGTATACCCGACCTCGGGTTCTGCCTATGGTTATGTTCAAAAGACAATTCACCCCTACGCCGGATTTTTAGTGGGCTGGATGCTGTTGCTTGATTATGCTTTTGTACCGATGTTATCGGTCTTGTTTCTGGGATTGGCTCTGCATGAGATGATACCGGCGATACCCATTGTAGTCTGGGTTGCTCTATTTATTGCACTTAGCACCTTTATTAATATCAGAGGGATGCAAATGGCGATTAAGGTCAATCAGATTATGGTCGGCCTGCAGTTTTCCGTGATACTGGTATTTTTCGGCGTATGTATTTATAAGATTGTCAATCATTCAGCAGCAGGTGCTTTAATCTCAGCTACCCCTTTTTGGAACCCGGATTTCACTTTAATCAGCGTAATTGCCGGTACAGCCTTGGTCTGCCAATCCTTTCTCGGCTTTGATGCAGTGACTACCATCGCTGAAGAATCAGTGAAGCCGGAGAAGACCATCCCTCGCACGCTGATCATCGTGACTCTGCTGAACGGTATTGTGTTTATATTGATTGCTTATTTAGGCGGGCTTGCGTACCAGGGCCATGCTTTTACCACTTCGGAGACGGCAGCGCTGGAGCTGGTTGGATTTCTGGGCGGGTCGGTCTTTCAAACCCTGTTTCTGGTAGTTACTGCAGCTTCTATCTTTACACTTATCGTCTCGCAGCAAGCCGGAATCTCACGTCTATTGTTTGTGATGGGCAGAGACCGTGTCTTCCCGCAGAAGCTATTCTGTTATATGCATCCACGATATGTGACCCCTGTAGGTGGGATTGTATTCATCGGCGTGTTGACCGTGGTTGCTTCGATGCTGTTCGATCTAGTCACACTGGCTTCGCTGGTTAATCTTGGCGCTTTCGTGGCTTTTGCTTTTGTGAATTTATCCGTTATCGTTCATTACTATTTCAAAAACAAGCTTCGTTCACCAAAGGCCACGCTGCTGAATCTACTGCTACCTCTTTGCGGAATAGTCTGCAACGCCTGGCTGCTCGCTAACCTGAGCCATCAAGCGTTCCTTGTGGGTGGGATTTGGTTCGGTGCGGGACTGCTCTTCTTGGTCGTCAAGACCCGCGTGTTCACACAGGTTCCAGAATGGGGTTATCTTGAAATCTAAGGATTTATATGTTTCACACGTTGAAAAGGGAGGAATCTTTGTGTCGGTCAGCTACACCAAAGCAGCAATCAATCTCTATGCGGTTCTAAGAAACCTTGAGGAATTATGCCGCGTAGATCCGCAATCCATGTCCCTTATTCGTGGCAAACAGCTTTCCATCCAATTTGTAATCCAAGGTGGACCGTCGGCATATCTACTGTTTGCGGATGGAACCTGCAAGATGAGTGAAACAGCCGGAGTTCGTCCGATCAAGCTGTATTTCCGCTCCACCGAACATTTCAATCGAATGATTGATGGCAAGGCCACTCCGATCCCTTTACAGGGCTTCACCAGACTCAGCTTCCTCACTAAAGAGTTCACTGCCCTTACGAAACGGCTGGAATACTATTTGAAGCCCAGTGATGAACTGTTGCAGGACCCGGAATATTTTGCTATTCATACCCGATTGCTGCTCAATACAGCAGCTTTCGCTGTCGCGTGTATTGGGAATTATGATGCGGTCGGACAAAAGATTGCCCAGAGAATCCCGGATGGTGTGATCTCCATCTCGATTCAGGAGAGCGGCCAACAGGTCTTCCTGCTCTGTGCGAATGGGGTGCTGAAGGCGATGACTAGCACTTCGTTAACCCCACGCGCATATATGATCTTCGATACGATTCAAGCGGCCAATGACGTATTAAGTGAGAAGGTGAACGTTCATGAGCTGATCGTCAAAGAGAATCTGCTGTTAAAAGGCATGCTGCCGATGATCCAGCACATGAATGATATTTTAGCTAAAGTACCTGCATTTGTATAAATCCCCCGGATGAATGAAAAGAGGAGAGAAGATATGGAAACCTACACGTACGCCAATAGCAGAAAGCTCTTTGAAAGGGCAATGAAAGTGATTCCCGCAGGTGTATACGGACATCTGGGTCCCGTTGAGGGCAGTATGGTTCCGCCGAGTGCCTTTCCGTTCTTCTCCAGCCATGCGGAGGGAGCCCATCTCTGGGACGTTGACGGCAATCGTTTTATTGATTATATGTGTGCATACGGACCCAACATTCTGGGCTATCGCGATGAGGATGTCGATCATGCAGCCAGAGAACAAGCTCAATTGAGCGACTGTGTAACACTGCCTTCGGCAAAAATGGTCGAATTCGCGGAGCAGCTTGTCGACACCGTGGACAGTGCGGACTGGGCTTTTTTCGCTAAAAATGGTGGGGATGTGACGAGCTTTGCCTTGATGATTGCTCGTGCCGCAACAGGTCGAACCAAAGCGATTTTTGTGAATAAGGGTTATCACGGTGTCGCTGCCTGGACGAAGCTGCCCGGAAATCCCGGTATCGCCGAAGCGGATATTTCGAACAATTTATATGTTGACTGGAATAACTATCAACAGCTTGAAGAGCTGGTCAGCCGTTATCCTGGGCAAATTGCCTGCTTCATGGCAAGTCCCTATTTCCAGGGTAATTTTGTGGATAATGAGCTGCCGGAAGCGGAGTATTGGAGCAAGGTGCGGGCGCTCTGCACGAAACATGGCATTGTGCTGGTGATTGATGATGTACGCTGCGGATTCCGGCTGGATCTGGCGGGCTCCGATCATTACTATGGCTTCAAGGCCGATTTGATCTGTTTCTGCAAAGCGCTCGCTAATGGCTATAATGTTTCGGCTCTCTGCGGGATCGATGCTCTAAAAAGCGCCGCATCATCAGTCTTCTATACCGGCAGCTATTGGTTCTCGGCCGTCCCGTTCGCCGCTGGAATCGCTACGCTGAAGAAATTGAAAGAGATCGATGCGCCTAAGCGCTTATATGAAATTGGCAAAAAGCTGACGGATGGTTTGGTTGATGTAGCTAGAACGCATAGCTTTAATCTGAACATCAGCGGAGAGCTGCCGATGTGGTATATGAGGATCACCGATGATGAAAGTCAGATGATACATCAGGATTGGATTGCGGCCTGTGTGCAGCGTGGGGTTTTCTTCACGAATCACCATAACCATTTTATTAATGCCGCTTTAACGGATGATGACATTCTCTATACCTTAAACGTTGCAGACGACGCCTTTAAAGCCGTAAGAAAATTGCATCCCCAATTCGTATAATCTAGTCCAGAAGCGAATGGGTGTCCTAGCAAATTCAGCCTTCACAAATGATTCTTATCCCTCGGCGGCCCTGCAAAGGTTATTGGTGGGGCCATGTCGAATTAGGCAAGAACAGTGAGGTGAGTGACGCTTGGATATTCATTCCTTTTATTTGCCCCGAAATCGTCTTTATGAACTTCTGGATCAGCATCGGCAGGTGAAGCTGATGACGGTAGTCAGTGAACCTGGTTATGGCAAAACAACCTTGATCTCCAGTTACATTCTGGAGCGGAGTTTACCTGCCATTTGGGTTCAGCTGCGTGAAAGCGACCGTTTTGCCCATACTTTTATCACGCATTTGCAAGCGGCCCTCTGTAAACACATGAATCTTCCAGAGACTAAGCCGGTTCTGCCGGAAACGATTCAAGAGGATTTGGCAGGAACTATTGTCATGTTAAATAATTGGTCGGGTATGCTACACATTGTGTTTGATGATGTACAAGTTATCCAGCCTATTAAAGATATTCTCGATATTATAGAAAGCTTGCTGCGGGAAACCTCTCCGAACATAACCTTCATATTCATCGGCCAGAGTCTTCTATCTTTGCCTTATGCAGCTTATAAAGTACGCCGTAATTATGCGGCTATTACGAATCTGGAGCTTGCCTTTACGTTGGATGAAATCGCCGCTTTTTTTCAGGAGTTGAACAGTCCCCCATTAGAAGACTATGAAATTGAGCTTATTTATCATAAGACGGAGGGCTGGCCGGCTAGCCTGGAGCTTATTCGCGATGCGATCCTCGAGAGAGATAAAGAAGAACGCGCGCGTATTTGGAGTCAGTTCCCGGTGATTCCGCATCTTTATGACTACCTGGCGAGTGAAGTGTTGGATCTGCAGCAGCCGGAAATTAAGCAGTTTCTGCTGAAGACAAGTATCCTAAGAGAGCTGGATAACGTAGTTATTGAGCAGTATTTGGAATCCTTCAAGCAGGACGTTCCGGAATATCTGACCAAACGTTTCATGTTTATCTATAAGAACAAGGAAGGTCTATTTAGATACCATAAATTATTCCGTTCTTTTCTATTCGAGCAGTACCGTAAAGAAACCAGCCGCAGCGAAAGAGATCAGGATCATCGTAAACTTAGTGTGATTTATGAGGGGGGCTATCAGTTCTTCCCTGCCTTTGCGCATGCGATCTTAGGCAGAGATTTCGTGAATGCTGGACGGTTGATGAAAAGTCTGGAAATTCGCTACCAGCCACAGCAGTTTATCGTCTTAATTGAAAATTGGCTGGAGGAATTTTTTGCCTACCAATCGATAGCCTCCTCCATCTTTCTGTACCGCTGTATCCCACTTTCGATCCTGCAAAATCTGGTTCAGCCATTGGAGCAAAGTCTGGCCAATCTGGAGAGCAAACAGCAGCATATATGGCTGGCAATGGTGCAGCAGCAATTAGCCGGCATCTATATGCTGCTTGGTGATCTGGAGCGAGCCCGGCAATTGTTCGAGGCAGCGCTGCTTATCTTTGAGCGGGTGCAAGACCGCCATATGGTCATGTTGAACTTAAATATTCTGGCGGATGTTCTGCTGAATATGAATCGGATTGCGGAGGCCAAAGCTTGTGCTCAGCGCTGCTTATTTCTGGCGGAGTCGGAAGGTACGGAGCATTTTCATCTTTACGCCTTGAGCGGGATGGCCGATGTTCTGATCGAGGAAGGTGCTTCGCAGGCTGTCGAATATCTGGATAAAGCTTTCGAAGGCGGGTCACGCAATGATGATACGCTGAATTTGTTTCTTTATTGTGGTAAAAGTAAATTTTATAGTCTGAATGATGAACCCGCGGCAGCGATTCATTGGGCGCATAAAGCGGTGGCTATTGCCGATGAGTTTGGTTTTGTTTATGATATCGGCTTCGCCAACCTGCATTTGGCAAGGGCTTATATGCGGGGCGGACAGTGGGAGCCTGCGGCGCATAGTCTGGAAAAGGCTTATCTAGCTTCACAATCCTATAAGTTTCATTTAACACAAGTTGTAGCCGCTCAGTACGAGTTGTTGCTGCATAAGCAGGCTTCGGAAGCCGCGCAGCTTAAATGGCTTGAAATGACCGAGCTGTGCCAACAGAATCATTATCCCTGGATCATGGAGCGCTACAAGCAAGCACAACCACAACGGAAGATTACGATTATTGAGCCGGATGTCTTACCCCTGCTTAGTATCGAGGCGCTCGGTCCGCTCAAGATTATATTTAATCAGCAGCCGATTCTGATCAAACGGAAAGCAAGCTTGAGGTTGCTGCTCTTTCTGCTCGTAAATTATAGCGGGAGAATCCCTCAGGATCTGCTGCTTGAGGAACTCTTCAAGGATCAAGCGCTCGAGGCCGCGCAGAATCAATTATATGTAGCTTTATCTGTGCTCAGGAGCACGCTTGAACCGGGTCGTGAATCCGGGCGAAATTCCAATTATATAGGGCATACCGAAGGTCTTTATTATCTGCATAGCTCTCGGATAAATCTTGATTTCATTACCTTTTTGGAATTATGCCGTCAAAGTGAGTTAAATCAGGATGGGATTCAGGAGCTTATTCGTGCAGAGCAAAGTTATAAAGGTGATTTGCTGGAGGAATACCGGTATGAGCCTTTTATTGAAGTTGAACGTGAGCGCATTCGTCTGAAGTACTTGCAGATTCTCAACCGCTTAGCGGATTATTTCGCCGCACAGGGCGATTATTATCGAAGCATTGAATATTATGAATTGCTCTGCGCGAAAGATCCCTATAACCAGAAGAATTATCAGGCGTATATCGACATGTTAGAGCGGTTTAATATGCGGGCACATGCGTTAGCTGTTGCGGAGCGTATGAGGAAAGGGTCGGTGGAATGGATAGAATGAAACGAAAGTGGCTTTGTAACTAGTTGACAAAAAAAATGCGGTGCCCTAAAATGTAGAAGTTGAATCAGCACATATGTTTGCTTTTTGTGAAACGACATAATCCGTGCATATGATCTCAGCTGTGGTGCAGGCGACCCAAAATTGGGCCTTCTGTTTTTTTTTGCCCAGAATATTTATTCGGAGGTATGGTATGTATCAACATAAGGATAAGGAATTTGTAGATGTCCATTTTGATGGGCAGGATTTGCGCTATGGAGAAATAATACACTGTGTTTTTAAAAATTGTACATTTATGAATACATCAATGGAAGAAATAGATACAAGCAATTGCCGATTTATTGAATGTGATTTTAAAGGTGCTTCGTTAAATGCCTCTATTCACACGGAATCAGCCTTTGAGAATTGCAAATTTAGTGGTGCCAATCTCTTCGTCTCCAAATTCATCTCTTGTAAAATGACCGGATCAGACTTCTCCGGGGCGCAAATGGATGGAATTACGCTGAGAGATGGCGACTGGTCTTATACGAATCTGCGGCATACCAAATTGGGCAAGCAGGATTTGAGAGGAATTCGATTCTATGAAGCTGATTTTACGGACTCTGATTTGGCGAAAGCTGACTTAAGGGACTGTGACCTGACTGGAGTGATTCTTAGTAGAACCAAACTGATGAGTGCTGATCTGCGAGGTGCCATCCTGGATGGGATTGATTTGAAGTCGCTGGACATTAAAGATATTAAAGGTGCGCGAATGGACAGAGAACAAGCGGTCCTTTTTCTACGCTCCTATGGTGCCAAGGTAGATTGAAATCAGAACGCATCCCGCTTCCAGCGAAGTTTGGGATGTTTTTCTATTATTTTGTTTGAAATCGATTTCATTCGCCTTTATAATAGTGCTATCCAACGATGAAAGCGTGTGAAATGATGAAGGACAGCAAGATTATCGATGTTGCTCAGCAAGCCAGCGTATCTCCGGCCACTGTATCCCGGGTATTGAACGGAAGCACACTGGTCACCGAAGAGACGAAGAAGAAAGTGCTGCAAGCTGTTCAGGAACTGAATTATACACCTAATGCTATGGGGAAACAGCTGCGCTCGCGGAGAACGATGACCCTAGCTGTTGTGGTGACCGATATCGGAGTGTCTTATAATGCGGAAATCATCAAAGGCATTGAGAATACGGCCAACACGCTTAAATACAAAATTCTGATCTGTGATTCGCAGAACAAGAAGGGGAAAGAATTGGAGTTTCTCTCACTCCTGCAGAACCGTACGGTTGACGGTTTAATTCTGGTTACACCCCAGTTAACCGACGAGGAGATTATCTCGTTTGCAGACGAGGATTATGCCATTGGATTAATTGGGCGAAGACTCGAACATCATGGCATTCCTTGTTCTTATACGGACAACCAAAGGATTGGACGTGAGGTGGTGGAGCATCTGGTGGAAAGGGGACATCGTCGGATTGCTTTTCTCAGCGGATATGATCAGGCGGTTGACAGCATTGGGCGACTGAAGGGCTACCAAGCTGGACTTGAGGCAGCAGGCTTGCCGATACTATCGGAGCTGATCGACAATGGGGATTTCTGTGAAGAGGGCGGATATGAAGCGTTCAAGCGGCTGTGGGAAATGAATGGAGATTTTACGGCTGTATTTACGGCAAATGATGAAATGGCACTTGGCGTGTACAAGGCTTGTGCGGAGCTTGGCATGGATATTCCGGGGGATATGGCCGTTGTTGGCGTGGACAATATCCGGATTACCAACTACGTTAAGCCGAAGATTAGCTCCGTGGAACAGCCGCTTTATGATATGGGGGCTTTGCTTGCAGATAGGCTTATTGATCAAATGAACGACAATGTCCGGGCACAGAAACAGTTAATCAAGATTCATTCCACGCTGATAGTCAAAGGGTCCTCGGGGAAGGAGGGATAACAATCGTGTCTAAAGTGCCGCGCGAAAAAGATAACAAATACTATGGAAAATTTTTCTCCGTAATGACGATTACGATTTTTCTTACGATTTCTATTTTGTCAGGTATTTTGTATCTGAATTTTGAGCGGATTGCCCTGAACCAGTCGTATGATCAGACGATGGACAGCTTAGCCCAGACCACGCAGGAAGCCTCGGTGATGGCGGTCACTGCGGCAACCTTTGCCAAACAGATTCACAGTGACCAGAATGTGGCCAATCTGCTCAATTTTGCGAATGTAAGTGCAATAGATATCTCTTCGGCTGTGAAGCAATTATCAAACTACCGGGAGACTTCTCCCTTCATCGACTCCATTTATGTCTATAATGCGGAAGCGCGTACATTTTACGTCAGTTCGGATATGAGTGTACCTTCTGTGTTCAGTGAATCTGAATTTTATGACCTGGAAATGAAGGGGATGCTGCAGCATATTGCGGACTATGAGACGTTGATGCCGATTCCCCGCAAGCTGCGGATCGAGGGGCTGGTCGGCAATATAGCGGAGAAGGAACGTGATACGTATACCTTTTTGCTATATGACACGCTGACGAAAAGTAAACGCAGGAACGCTGTAATTGTGAATATCAAAGAAACACAGCTGCATAAGCATATCGACGGTTCACTGACTAGTGACCCCGCGAATACATTTCTAATCGACAAGAACGGCATTCTGGTCTCCAATAGCTGGACGACTCCAATGCTGACCGACATGAAAGGTACTGCTTATATTGATCGTATTTTGCAGGATGGACTGTCTTCGGGTTATTTCGCTACGCGTGTAGATGGCATCAAGTCCCTCGTCACCTATAGTGAACCCGATTATCTGGGCTGGCGGTATATCCGTATTGTTCCTTATGCGCTGATTAGTGAACGTATTGACAGCATGCGCACCAAAACCTTTTTAATTGCGGGTACGATTCTACTTGCTGGCTTGGCGCTCTCTTATCTCATATCTCGGCACTTGTTCTCGGGCCTCAACCATAAGCTCTCCCGACTTGGCAATCTGGAGTCTGAACAGCGGGAGAGTCTGCAAGCTATGCGCTCGGATTATTTGCGGGGCTTACTGAACGGGTATACGCAAACCGATCCCGAGCGGGCAAAAGCTATGTTCCAGCGCTATGGAATTCAACTGGACCCGGCGCGGCCATTTCGACTGCTCCTGATCACGGTGGATGATTACCGTTCGCTAATTGATCTATATTCGACGGAAGACCGCAAGCTGCTGCGCTACGGCATTCTGAATATCGCCCAGGAGCTGCTGCTCGGCGTGGGACTGTCTGCGGCAGCAGCTGATCTGGAGGAGGACCGCGCGGCGATCATAATACAAGCTAAGAAAGAAGAAGTGGCAGATAATGGCGCTTACCGATATTATTCAGGTCTGATCCAAGAGGCGGTGTCCCAGTATTTAAAGCTGTCCATAACTATTTCGGCGAGCATGAACGGCACGGGCGTACAGTCGTTGCATAGCTTATTTCAGCAGGCGGCAGAAGCTTCCTTCAGTCGTGTATTTAGTGGAGCAGGCAGCTATATTGAAGCCGAAACCATTGAGCAGAACAAAGCAAAGCTGTATGAATACCCGCTGCACCTAGAGAAACAGCTGATTGACGAGCTTATGCTCGGACGTATTCAGGAAGTGAAACGGCTTTTTAACGATATCATTAGCGACACGGCTAACTATTCCTATATCTCATATCAGCTGGCGGTTTCGCATGTAACCTTTGCACTGCAGAACGCGATTCGTACGATCAGGCAGCATTCGTCTTCTTCCGGAGAACTGTCTATTCCATCACTCCAGCTGTATATGCATTCACAAGTAGAAACGCTTGAAGAGCTTACGGAACGTTATATGACCTTGTTCGAGCTGCTGGAGAAGCATATGGAGGAACGAAGAAAGAACAGACAGGATGATATGCCTGGCCGCATTAAGCGAATTCTCGATGAGCGGTATGCGGACCCAAATCTTTCTCTTGAAATGCTGGCGGATGAACTGGGCATGTCGGCCACCTACATTGGGCGCCTATTTAAACAGCATACGTTCCAGACCATTCTTGGCTATATACAGGAGGTAAGAATGAATAAGGTCCGTGAGCTGCTCATCCAAAGTGATTGTTCCATCGGGGAAATTGCGGAGCAGACAGGATTTGCGAATAATCCGTATTTCTTTAAAGCCTTTAAGAAGTATAACGGTGTGACGCCAGCAGAGTATCGGAAGAATGGCAGACAACAACAGAATGCAGTTAACGGAGATCGTGTTATTTCAACTTGATACCGCTTACATTAATGTAAAGAGGAAGGCTGGGGGAGGTTGCCCTGACCTTCCTTTTGTTGTACAGCTTGTACTGCAGAGTGCAAGAACCCTTGGTATGACTGGGCTGTATCAGAAAAGGAGAGTGAGTTCGCAAAAGAGTAGTCCCGGTTGCGGGTAAAAAGTGACTTATATCGGGTATGGTTAGTTGCCCGTTTCTCAGCTCTCTCCTAATATGAAGCTTGCAGCCGGATACAGATAACGGCGGCATTATCCTATTGAGATGAAGGTTGAGGGAGGCTGTGAAGTGATGTCTGGAAAAGGCGGAATTCTCCGCGAGTTGAATCGAAATAAAGTGTTGTTTCTAATGATTGCGCCAACACTGCTGTTTTTTATTATCTTCAGCTACATTCCAATGGTCGGCGTATATTACGCCTTTACGAAATTTGATTTCGACGGTGGACTGTTCGGAAGTGAGTTTATCGGGCTGAAGAACTTCGAGTTTCTGTATAAGTCGGGTATCCTCTGGAATCTGACGAAGAATACAGTGCTCTACAATCTGGCCTTCATTCTCCTCGGCAATATCATGCAGATCATTTGCGCGATATTCCTGGCGCAGCTTTCCAGCAAGTTTTTTAAAAAGACCGCACAATCGCTGATGTTTCTACCTTATTTCCTTTCCTGGGTGTTGGTTGGCGCCTTCGTGTTCAATCTATTCTCAGATCTTGGGGTGGTCAATACGATGTTGAAGCAGTTTGGACTGCAGCCCTACGATTTCTACCTTCAGACGGCACCGTGGAAATACATCATTGTGTTCTTCAATATCTGGAAAGGCATCGGATACGGCACCGTCATTTATTTGGCCGCCATTATGAGCATTAGTGACGAGTATTATGAAGCCGCCAAAATTGATGGAGCCAACATTTTTCAGCAGATTCGCCGCATTACGATGCCACTGCTGATGCCCACCTTCATTCTGCTGATTCTGTTCAGTCTTGGCGGGATTCTAAAAGGCCAGTTCGATCTCTTTTATCAGATCATTGGGAATAACGGCATGCTGTACGACGCCACGGATATCATTGATACCTATGTGTTCCGTTCGCTCACGGTCAATTTCGACATTGGCATGGGAACGGCGGCGGGCCTGTACCAGTCCTTCTTCGGCTTTGCGCTGATCATGCTGGTTAACTACGTTATCAAGAAGACACGTGAAGAATACGCACTGTTCTAAAGGGGGGATAAGGATGAGTACCGAAGCACAAAAGCTAGTGAATGTACGTGGAAAAAGAAAAAGCACAAAGATTAAGGAAGATAAAGAGACCATCATCTTTAACATTATCGGCTATACCCTGCTGACCCTTATTTCATTAATCTGTCTGATTCCGTTCTGGCTGATCGTAGCGGGTTCGTTCACGGATGAATTGGAGATTATCTCCGAGGGCTTCAAGCTGTTCCCGAGCGCCGTGTCCTTCGAAGCCTACAAGTCGGTGTTCAGCACACCGGAGCAAATTTACCATGCCTATGGCGTAACCATTGGAGTTACGGTAGTGGGTTCCTTACTGGGTCTTTTTCTGACCTCGATGGCTGGGTATGTGCTGTCCCGCAAGGATTTCGCCTACCGCAACAGCTTATCCTTCTTCATCTACTTCACCACGTTGTTCAGTGGCGGACTGATTCCATGGTACATCATGATGACCAAATATTTGGACCTGAAGGACAGCTATTGGGCTCTAATCCTGCCGCCTTTGCTCAGTGCCTGGAATATCATTCTGATGCGCAGCTTCATGAAATCTATACCGGAATCCATTGTGGAATCCGCAAAAATAGACGGAGCCGGAGACTTCCGGGTGTATTGGAAGCTGATCCTGCCTTTGTCCACACCAGGTCTGGCCACGATCGGACTGTTTCTCGCCCTCGGTTATTGGAACGATTGGTTCAACGCCAATATGTTTATTACGTCCGACGAGAGGTTTCCTTTACAGTTCCTGCTCTACAAAATCCTGTCCAGCGCCGCGGTGCTGCAGACGAATAACGGCTCTTATCTGGCCGCGAATGTTGTGCCGCCCACGGAAACACTAAAGATGGCTGTCGCAGTTGTAGCCACAGGACCGGTCATTCTGCTCTACCCGTTCGTTCAGCGTTTTTTCGTAAAGGGACTTACGATTGGAGCTGTCAAGGGTTAGAACCGGGCGACCGGCTAACATAGCATCATTATTTTATATAGGAGGAGTCAATGTGAAAAGGGGAACAAAGAGGTTAACGCTCGTCCTGCTAATGTCTTTACTGATTTCACTGGTAGCGGGCTGTGGAGGCGGAAATAACAACGCGGCGCAGGAAAACGGAGTGAAAGAAAATGCGACTGCCGTTCAAGGTGAACCGACGGCAGAGCCGCTGAAGAAAGTGAAGCTGACTTGGTATCTGGTCGGTGATGCGCATAAAGACCAAGATAAGATCGTTGCGGAATGGAATAAAATGCTGGAGAAAGACCTGAACACCACCATTGATGTGAAGTTTACGACGTGGAACGACTGGTTGACTAAATATAATCTGCTGCTGACCTCTGGTGAGAAGATTGATATGATCTTCGCTTCCAATTGGGCTGATTTCTACAAGCTGTCTAAACAGGGAGCTTTTCTGGATCTGAAGGAATTATTGCCGACTTATGCTCCGGTAACCTGGGGAAATGTACCGAAGCAGGACTGGGAATCGGTAACGGTAGCTGGCGGAATTTTCGCGGTGCCGAATACCAATTCAGAGTATACACCTGACGGTTACGTATATCGTGCAGACTGGCTTAAAGAATTCGGCTTGCCGGAATTCACCGATCTGGCTTCCATTGAAGCTTATATGGATGCAGTGAAAACTAAAAAGAACGTAACTCCGATTAACGGCGCAGCTTATGAGAACGTCAACCGCCTGTTCCGCTTCTCGAGTGACTTCCAAATGATTAGCGGCGAGATTATTGGCGCAACATCGTATGATAACCCGCGTGATATTCAGATTGTACCTTTCACTGACGAGTATGAGGCTTGGGTGAAGAAGATGAAGGAGTGGGAGGAAAAAGGCTACTGGAACAAAAACTCACTTTCCTCGAAGCAGGAAGCTGGCGATTTCATTAAGACTGGACAAGGCGCTCTTTACTGGCGGAACCCGTCCAGTGCAGGTGGGTTTATTAATGAAGTAAAGGCCAAGGGATTGAAGATGGACATCGGGTATTTCCCGTTCACTCGCTTCCACAACTATGTAATCCCGACACTTCCAATTGCCAACGGCATGGCTGTACCGAAAAGTGCAGAGAACCCGGAGCGTTCGCTTATGGTGCTCGACAAGCTGCGTAACGATCCGGCATATTTTAACCTCATGACCTATGGAATCGAGGGTACGCACTGGGCTAAAGGCGAAGACGACAAGACCATTGTCATTCCGGCACCTGGTGTGGATCTGAACGTAACACCACGATATGACATCGCAAGCTGGGGCTGGCGGTACGAACCCAACATGAAGAAAGAAAAGGGAGGCTGGGACGGGCTAGACGCATTGAAAGAAGAGTTCAAGCCGATCAGTAAACCGGATATTTTTGGACCAATCTATCTGGACTATGAGCCGGTGAAGACAGAGTTGGCTGCCGTCAATCAAGTCTTTGAGCAATATGGCAAACCGCTGATGCTGGGCTTGACTCAGGATGTAGATGCTTCCTTAAAAACCTACCGTGACAAGCTGAAGTCAGCCGGTGTGGAGAAGCTGCTGGCTTATGTGAAAGAGGAATCCACGAAGTATTTTGATGAAAAGGGAATTAAATAGATCTTAGTGGAAGCGGCGAGGTTTATTTCGCCGCTTTCTTTGAACTTTAGGAGAAACGGAAGCTTATGCTCCAATTCACAGGTGCATTGTACTTTTGAATTTAGAGGGAAAAACTCCCGCTAATTCAGCGAAAATCTTTGATTCTTGGGGATTAACGGGAAAAATTCCCTCTAATTATGGACATATCATTAATTTATCCTCAAATGGGTAAATTTAGAGGTAGAAATTTCCACTAATCTTCATAATATCCTGATAGTCGTATATTTAGAGGGAGAAATTCCTGCTAATCTGCTGAAATGTCTTATTTCTCATCCGTTGGAGAAGGCTGCATGGGCGATTTAATGAAGGGACGAAGGGTTCAGCATAGAAGGAGAGATTACTCACGATGAAAAACATGATGAATAGTAGAAAAAACACACCACGCCAAGTAGAGGTTTGGCTTAGCTCCGAATCCACGCCTGGACGTAACTCATGGTTTCAAGAACCGCAGGAGCTGCCCCATGGGCTGAGCCAGCAAGCCCCTCTGAATTGGACACTTCCGCAGGTGTCGGAGCTAACAACGCTCAATGTGATGCCTGAGCAGACCTATCAGGAAATTCTGGGGATTGGGAGTTCGCTGGAAGAGACGACGGTACATAATCTGTCCCGAATGAAGGCTTCAGAACGGCTGAATATCCTGAAGCAATTAACGAATCGGCAGTTCGGCATTGGACTGAATCTATTTCGGATTACGCTGGGCACCTCAGACTTCACCGCGCAGCCCTTTTATACTTATGATGATCTTGAAGCTGGAGAGACGGATTTCCAACTCAAACGTTTCTCAATTCAAAAAGACATCGATCTGTCGATCATCGCGACCCTTCGGCAGCTACTACATGTTGCTCCCGACACTATTATTTTCGCTTCACCCTGGAGTCCTCCGGCCTGGATGAAGACAGGTAATAGCTTGAGAAGAGGCCGTCTAAAAGAGGGCCAAGAATATACCGCGGCCTTGGCTAAATATTATCGTCTGGCGATTCAGGCTTACCAAGAGCAGGGAATTCCTATCTATGCTATGACTCTGCAGAATGAGCCGCTGCTGGAAACCGACTATCCCAGCTGTTATATGCCTCCTGAACGGCAGCAGGAACTGGCTGTGGTGTTGAAGAGAGAGCTTGTTGAGCACGGATTGCCTACGAAGATCTGGATATTCGATCATAACTTCAGTGATGTCTGGTCCTATATTACCCCGATCCTAAATGCTGAAGACGGGTACGCAGTCGTCGATGGAATTGCGCTTCACGATTACGAAGGAGAACCTGAGGTCATGAGTGAAATCCATGCGGCCTACCCGGATAAACCGATCTATTTGACGGAGAGAACATTATGGGGCGCACAAGGGGCAGATCGGCTGGCGCGATATTTCCGGAATTATGCCAGCAGCTACAACGCTTGGGTCACTATGCTCGACAGTAATATCGGGACCCATCAATGGCCCGGAACGCCAGGTCCAACGATGCTTATCCAAGATGCGTCACAAGTGGACCTGTATTGGCAGACTCCTGAATTCTACCTGCTGGGACAATATAGCCGATTTGTTGAGCGGGGAGCGGTAAGAATCGGCAGCTCTTACGGTTCGGTCGACACGGTAACCAATGTAACCTTCCGAAATCCTGACGGTGGTATTGTTATGGTGGTTATCAATCAGACTGAAGTGGAGCAGAGCTTTCGGATATTATGCGAGGGCAGCCAATTCACGGCTGTGTTATCGGCCAGAACAGTCGGAACCTACTGCTGGCAAAGCCTCTGAGCAGTACCTGGACATGAAAAAAATCTTTCAAGTGTCAATTGATGGAGAGAGCACTACATTTGGGACGTGTACCAGATTTGATCGCTGTTAGCGATCAAATCTAGTACACGTCCTTTCGTTTTGGTCCATTTTCTATAGAATATCACCAGAAATCAATGGATTGCCTTCTACCGAAACTAGTGCCGGTTCAATAAGATAAAAGCATATTTCATATATTTGTCTGTCCAACTTGCATAGAAAGGTAGTGATCAATATGAAATTTATAAAGAGGCTGAAACAAACATTGGCTGTAGTCTGTACTGTTATTATGTTGGTTTCTCCGTTTCCAGGCCCATCTGCCGTTGCTGCGGCGGACGGCGAACTTGCAGCACATGGGGGTACTCACATCCTGAAAGCGGCGCTCAAAGCAGGCGCTTCGGATTGGGCTTATACGGAGCAACAGGTCTCCGGAATAACAGCCAATACAGCATATACCTTTGGCGTATGGGTAAAAGGCAGTGGAATCGTCACACTGAAGCTGTCGTCGGGAAGTTCCACCGTAGCCTACACCCGGCCCGTTGCGGCGGCGGATTGGACGTATCAATCCCTGAATTTTAATTCGGGAGCCAGATCAGGAACGTTAATCTTCTCCATTGTGGACAGTGCGGGAACCGCATTCCCGCAAAGCCAGGCTGCCGGGACGATGTACCTGGACGATGCTTTTCTGGGGCTGGCAAGCACTACGAACAATCTTTTGCACAACGCGGGCTTTGAAGAAAGCTTCAGCGGCTGGAACAAATACGAGAAGGATGTCTTTTCCGTTGTTGAAACCGGAGAACCGCCGATAAATACAACGGTATACACAGGAGCCCATTCCCTGAAAGCAGATCTTCTGGGTAAAACAAGCGACTGGGCGTATGCGACTCAAAAGATTGCCAATATAACCCCAGGCACTGTGTATGAACTAGGCATGTGGGTAAAGGGTGGCGGGGCAGCCACGCTGAAAATATCTAAGGGCTCAAATTCTGGAAGCGCTTTACAATATGTGCGAAAAAAAGCGACAAGCGATTGGGTCTATTGGAGAGCAGATTATACAGCTACTTCAGCCGAGGATCTGTATTTATCCATTTATGACAGCGCTGTCTTTTCCGGCTCGGGATTCACACAGGCAGAAGCGGCAGGCACTATGTATATAGATGATGTTTTCTTTGGAGTAAAAGGTACGGCAGCTAATCTATTGTTGAATCCAAGCTTTGAAACCGCAGCTACAGATTGGGTTATCGCGAATAACAGCTCGCCGACCGTGTTTTCTGTTGTGGAGGGGCCTGCGGAGCAAGGCAGTACACCAAGTCCGACCCCTACAGTAAGCCCGACCAATACACCGGTCCCGACCAGCACACCAAGTTCAACCTCTACACCGGCACCGACTAGTACAGCAACCTCTACACCAGCACCAACTAGTACGGCAACCCCTACACCAGCTCCGACTGGTCCGGTGGATGCAGCAAATATGCATACCGGAAACCGTTCGATGCAAGCGGTGACCAAGGGCAAGAAATCCGACTGGAAAACAGTCACGCAGCAGGTAAACGGAATAACCGCCAATACCAACTATACCTTCGGCCTGTGGATGAAGGGCAGCGGAGCGGTCACTGTGAAGACTGCCAAAAGCAGCGGGGAGAACCTGCAATTTATAAGACCGAAAGCTACCGGTACCTGGACTTATGTCTCTACCAGCTTTAACTCCGGTACTTATTCTGGAGCTGTCGTCTTCTCCATTTCAGACAGTGCGGGAAGTGCCCTGCCAGAAGCGGAAGCGGCAGGAACGATGTATCTGGATGATGTCTTCTTTGGATTGACGGGTGGAACCAATCTCCTGTACAACAGCAGCTTTGAGGAGCAGCTTAAATATTGGGGAGGAGACAAGGGAACAGTCTTTACGCGTTATCCTAATCAGTCGGATAATCCTCCGGCGGAGCAATACGAGGGCATTAACAATCTGGGCGTATATGCCTGGGACAGAAACCCGGATGGGGTGACTGATTTCGGAGCTTGGGTTAGCAGAACTCCATATCTAGCGGAGGATTTCCTGGAGCAAAATACATGGTCCGACCTTGAGGGCGGCAACCGTCTTGCCGCTTGGGAAGCTACGCCTTATACGGATAGCATGTTACTCGCAGCCTATCCGTTTCCAAAGTCGGGCGGAAGCCTGGCGGAAGCAGCGAGCGGAGCTTATAACGACCATTACCGGACGCTCGGCGAGAACCTGATCGCTTCAGGCATGGCGAATGCGACGATCCGGTTTGGACATGAATTCAATGGTGATTGGTACCCTTGGTCGATTGGAAATTCCAATGATCCGAACCACCTGCAGAAAAGCGAGGACTTCGCGGAAGCTTTCCGTGAGTTCGTCACTACACTGCGCAGCCTTCCGGGGCAGCAGTTCAAATTCGTCTGGAATCCAGCCACTTCCATTTGGGGTGTGGACCTTGAAGCAGCCTTCCCGGGCAGGGATTATGTGGACTTTATTGGAATCGACCACTATGACCAGACCTGGTCGCAGAGCGGTGGGGCCACCATTTACGGAACCGCATACCAGAACGCGGATGCTGCCGAAAGATTAAGAAGACAGCAACTGGCCTGGAGTGCTGAAGTGAATGACGGCAACTGGGGGCTGAATATGATCGCCGCTTTTGCCGCAGACCAAGGCGTTCCACTTGGCCTCTGTGAATGGGGGTTGGACGCCAGATCGGACGGAATGGGCGGTGGGGACAATCCCTACTTTATTGAAAAAATGCATGAGTGGATCGAGAACAATAACGTGGCCTGGCATGTGTATTTCAACGTCTCGGCTAGCGACGGCGACCATGATTTGTATGACACGGTAGCTTTTCCACAGTCTTCGGCGAAATTCAACGAGCTGTGGAATCCGCAAGGTGCGCCGGATACAACGCCAGCCATTGAGCCTGCAGATATTGCCGGGATCAGTACGCCGTATGTCAAAATCGAAGGTGAGGACGGTATTCTGACGGGCAGTGTCCACAAGCTTCACGGTGATCCATGGGCTTCCGGCGGTGAATTCGCCGTAATGTATAAGTCGGTCAACGCACTTACCTTCACCAATGCCAACCAGGCGGACAGCGGTCTTGCCATCGTCTACCAAGGCTGGCAATCCGACCAGAAAGCCTCGCTTTATGTAAATGGCGTTTTGGTCAAAGCGAATATCCTGTTCCCGCAGCACGGGCGCTCCTGGTCGAACAGTTATGGTTATGTCGTTATCAATGACGTGCAAATTCCGCAGGGGGCCACCGTCAAGCTGCAGATCAATCCAAGCGATGAGCTGAACAACTATGACAATTTCAAGGTCGACTATATCCTGCTGCTGGGGGCGACGGGTCCATATGTACCCGGCGATCCCGGCGATATCGAAGATGGGCTTGAAGCGGTGAGTGTGCCTTCGCGTACGTCCTTTACCCACAGTGGAGTGTGGGCGCTCACGGCTGATGTGAAAGGCACCGGAGATACCAACGGCTCCAGTTATTCAACACAGCCTACGCTTACCGCAGGCAAAAGCTATACCTTCGGTGCCTGGATCAAAGGCTCGGGCAAGATGGCGCTGGTGATTCAGAATACGACAAGCTGGGCCGAGGTGCTCATGAAGCCTTTTCAGGCAACGGGCGAATGGCAGTATGTCTCGGCCACCTATACCCCTGCGACCACTGGACCCTACAATATCAAGCTGGGAGATAGGGATTCAAGTGGCAATACGGGCCGGATTTATATGGATGATGTGAAGCTGGCAGGAACGGAGGACGGGGTTGCCGTGATCGATGAGAATTTCGAAGATGGCGGTGTGCATTGGTGGAATCCTGCGAATCATTTCACGATGATCGATTACTCGATAAATTCCGGCAGCGTAAATTCCCATAGCGGAAGCTGGGCGCTGAAGATCAGCCCAAGCGCGGCAGCGGCGGGAGAGGAGACAGCCCTCTCCCCGGCGCTCCGCCTGAAGGGCGGCGAAGCGTACACCTTCAAGTTCTGGGTGAAAGGGAGCGGTGATTTCTCGGTTCAATTGCAGGACAAGGATAATCAACAGTTGCTGGCCGATGAAAGCTTCTCCATAACCTCGGGGGTTTGGGAAGAAAAGACCTTCACCGTAGACCCAACAGTAACAGCCGATTATACCTTGCAACTCAAGAGTGGCAGCAGCGAAGGCGTTCTGTATGTGGATGATCTGCTCCTGCACGCCGATGGCAAAAACAATCTGCTGGCGAATTGCGATTTCGAGCTGGGAAAAGGATATTGGCTGGAAAATGGCACCTTTGCCGTTGTGAATGCTAACGAGCTTCAGCTCACGAACGGACTGATCGACGGGTTGGACAGCTTGGACAAGGTTAAGGAATCCGCCAATATCAATATTGACAGTGCCAATACAGCCTGGTATGGCGGCGATTCCGCGCGGGCAGTTCGGAAAGGGGCGGGCGGCGGCTATCTCCTGTATGAGCTGCCGTCCGGCATCACCTCTGTTTCTATTGCCCTTTATGAAGATGCAGCCAATACGCCACAAGGGATAGCCGCTTCCGTGTCTGACGGAAGCGGCTATCAAGCCTTAGTCCTGACAGCCGACACGTATGCTAATGCCGGAAAGACTAATATTCCGCTTACCGTGTACGGAAACTATGATATTCCCGCAGGCATGACCCTGCTCAAAATCACAATTCCGGATAATAGCGGCACCGGCGCGGTACAAATTTCCGAGGTGGCGATCAATGCGAGCGCGGCTCCGGTTACGGCAACGCCAGAAGCTGGAGAAATCACTGCCGGGCAAGCCGTAACGCTCGGCACAAGCGAGAGCGGCGGCAATATTTACTATACCCTCACGGGGAGCGAAGCGAAGATGCTCTATAGTGGGCCAATCACGCTTGATCACTCCGCCACTCTCACTGCTTGGACGGAAAAAGAGGGCAAGCGCAAAAGTATCATCCGAATCTTCGCTTATGTGAACACAGAAGAGGTGCTAGTCGATTCATACGGGCAGATCCGCACCGCCGAGTTTACTGGCAAAATACACAATGAGGCAGAATTCGCCGGAGCCACGTTGGCCGATCAGGCCTATATCGACGGATTGGCAACTCCGGCAGACAGAGATGCTTACGGCGGACTTGCCGGAAGCCAGGATACCTATCATTTTGCTCAGACGGGATATTTCCATATTGAAAAGCTGAACGGGAAGTCCGTCATGGTGAACCCGCTTGGCAATCTGTATTTCAACCTGGCCGTCAACGGCACGGGTTATGTCGATGAGACGTTCACGGTCGTAAAAGGACGGGAGAACGTCTATGAATGGCTGCCGGCAAAAACCGGTGAATTTCAAACCGCCTATGACAGCAGCGGGAATTTTTCCTTTTATGTGGCTAACCAGATCCGCCGGACCGGACAGCCCTTCAGCCAGGCCCAGTATTCTGCGGACAGCGTAGATTTGGTGAAGTCGCTGGGCTTCACCGGACTCGGCGCCTGGTCCAAAGCCAGCGGCATGCCCTATGTAGATTGGCTGCCCATGCCGAACCTGAAGATCGGGGACAGCGAATTATTCGATATTTTCCACCCGGATATGCTGAACCAGATGGACGCCAGATTCAGCGCGCTCACGGCTAACGCAAACAACCAGCAATTGATCGGCTACATGTTCGCCAACGAGCTTCCGTACAACAAGCTGAAGACCGTGGTTCCAGCTGCAAACGCCTCGTCCGGCAGCAAGGTGAGGCTGGTGGATATGCTCGCGGAGCAATACGGCTCAATTGAGAGCTTCAATACCGCCTGGGCCATGAACGCTGTCAGCTTCGAGGTGCTGAAGAATACGTCCTTTGCCGCCAAAACAGAGCTGGCCACGCAGGATATGGACCGTTTTACGCAGCTGTATCTGGATGAGCTATATAAGCAAGTGGCCTTTTATAGCAAAAAATATGATCCGAATCATCTGGTAATGGGCGACAGATGGCTTGCCAGTGTGATGAATGACAGCAAGCTCCGGGAAGCCTTGTGCCTGTATGCCGGCAAATATATGGATGTGCTGACCTACAATTATTACACCTATGATTTGAATCTAGACATGCTTAAACATCTGTACGAGCTTGCAGGTGGAACACCGTTTATCATGACCGAATTCCATTACGGCGATCCGACAACAGGCCTGACATTCGCGGCAAGAATGGCCGAAGATGAGCGCGAAAAAGGGCTTATGTACAGCAACTACGTGGAGCAGGCGGCGGCATCGGGATTTATCGTCGGCGCTGACTGGTTTACTTATCTGGATCAGGCGCCTACAGGAAGATGGTTCCAGGGGTTGAACGGCGAAGCCGGAGCCATTGGTCTAATCAACGTCGCAGGTCGGCCGTATCAGGATTTTCTCCAATCTGTGACCGCCACCAACGCCAAGATTTATGACATCGTGCTTGGGAATACGCCGCCATACGACCATGTGTTCAAGCCAGGGCAGATTGAAAGAACATCAGACAAAGTATTGTCTGTAACGAAGGCGGACACATCCCCAGTGATCGGCGATTTGGCTACAGAATGGACAGGTGCCGCGACTGCCAGCATTACCGATGTCGATTTGGTGCTGGGCGTAATGAAGACGGGGGTCGGCGGGCAGATGAGTCTGACCTGGGATGATGATTACTTCTATTTCCGCTCCCATATTGATGATCCTACACCGATGGAAAGCCCGAATGTAATCAAGGGGCTCACCGTACCGGCCGCCAAAGCTTACTTATGGGCTGGAGATGCTATCGAGCTGTTCTTCGGGCCAAAGAATGTCAATGACGGCGGTTCGATGCAGTTCAGCGATAGTCAAATTCTGCTGGCGGCGGCTGTGGATGCGAGCGGCCAGGCACAGACGGCTTATTATTGGGCCGGTTATAGAGAGCAGGAGCAGCCAGTCATCGACATGGCGGCCAAGCGGGATGATGACGGCAAGGGCTACACCATTGAGGCCAAAATTGCTTTTGCGGATCTGGGTGTCGCTGATATTGAAGACGGAACCGCTATCCGTTTTGATATGGGGTTTGATGAAGGCGGAGCCAAAGGCCGTGAGCGCCAATTCTACTGGAACGGAGTGGACGGAAACTCGGCCAACCGGGAGAAGTGGGGCCAAATTGTCCTAAAGAGCAGTGCCAGCAATACGCCGACAGGTGTCCCCGGAATACCGGTTCTGTCCGATGATAATGGGTACGATACGGGAATTCCCGATGGCAATTATCAGGTAACGATGAATATGTGGTGGGGCAATAATGGGGACACCTATAAGCTGTACGAAAATGATGTTCTCATTGCTACGCAGAAGCTTTCCAGCCATTCTCCGGATGCCCAGACAGTGGTCACTCCAATCAGCGGCAAGAAAAATGGAATCTATCGCTACTTTGCGGAGCTGACCAACGGGGCGGGTACAACAAAAAGCCAGCCATTAACGGTCACCGTTGCGCAGGCACAGCCGAAAGAACCGGTTCTCAGCCATAACAACTGGGATCATGATGGAAATTTTGATATCAGCATGAACATGTGGTGGGGGACGAACGGTTCGACTTACAAGTTATATGAAAATGGTGTGCTGGTAGATACTCAAACGTTGACTGAACATACTCCAAATGCTCAATCTGCCGTAACCGCCATTCGCGATAAAGCGCCGGGCAACTATGAATATCGTTGTGAACTTATTAATAGTGCAGGTGCAGCAACCAGCAATACAATCACCGTCCAAGTTACCAAATGAGATTTCACTGCAAAAGACTATAGAAAAAGCCGAGAAATTAAAGGATATTCCATGGGGAAATGTGTAGCGGATTGATAGAATTATAATGTTGGATTGATGCTTTTAGCAGGTTGATCCAACTATATGGGGGAGGTATTTGAATATGGCAGAAATTATTGGCAGTGCTTTGCCTAATATTCCGTGGCAGGCAAAGCCTGACGGATATGAAGGAGTGGTCTGGAGGCACGATAACAATCCTATAACGGATTGGAATCCGATTAAAAGTGCTTCACGAATTTTTAATAGTGCGGTTATTCCTTACGAAGACGGATTTATTGGGATTTTTCGCGCCGAGCATAAGCATGGCATGCCCAATCTGCACTTGGGACGCTCTGAGGACGGTCTGGAGTGGGATATCGACAATGAATCCATCGTTTGGAAAGATGAAGCGGGAGATCCGTACCAACCGAATTATGCCTATGATCCCCGGCTTGTGCAAATAGAAGATACGTACTACATCGTTTGGTGTACGGACTTCGGGGGAGCAGCCTTGGGTTTGGGGACGACTAAGGACTTTAAAGAATTTGTCCGGCTGGAGAATCCATTTATTCCTTTTAACCGCAACGGCGTATTATTTCCTAAAAAGATCAATGGAAAGTATATACTGCTCAGCCGTCCCAGCGACAGTGGGCACACTCCGTTCGGTGACATCTTCCTGAGCGAAAGTCCGGATCTGATCCATTGGGGATGCCACAGAAAGGTAATGTCCAAAGCGGCAGCCGGCTGGTGGCAGGATGTAAAGATCGGGGGAGGACCAGTACCGATTGAAACATCGGAAGGCTGGCTCATCTTCTACCATGGCGTAGTCGGAACCTGCAACGGACTGGTTTACAGTATGGGTGCAGCGATTCTGGATCTGAATAATCCCTCCAAGGTGCTGTATCGAACCAGAGAGTATCTGCTGACGCCGGAAATGAATTATGAGACCGTCGGGTTTGTTCCTAATGTAGTATTTCCTTGTGCGACCTTGCAGGATGCGGCGACTGGTAGAATTGCCATTTATTACGGAGCTGCTGATACCTTCGTCGCTCTTGCTTACACATCCCTAGATGAATTGATTCTTTACATCAAGGAAAATTCAGCCCTCGCTCCGGGAGATGAGATCGAGTTTAGATAATGGGAGGTAAGATGATGGCCAAGTTTGGCGATTTTTCCGAGAATGGATCAGAGTTTATCATTACCGATACGCAAACTCCAAGACCCTTGCTTAACTATATTTGGAATTCACAAATGTTATCGGGCGTTAACCATTTCGGTGGAGGCGAAGGAGCTTATGGCTTGAGAACGGCCTCCTATATCGATCCTGAGGGTAGAGGACGCTCCAGTCTGATCCGCAATGGCAACCGTTATTTTTATATCCGCGACCAGGAAACAGGTGAGTATTGGAATCCCGGCTGGTTTCCGGCTAAACAGAAGCTGGATCGTTATTCCTGCACCCATGGCTTGGGATATTCCCTGCTGGAGGGAGCTTTTGGCGGGATTTCTGCGAAAGCCAGGGTATTCGTCAATCAAGAAGACCCGGTAGAAATATGGACGGTCACACTCACCAATGAAAGCCTGCGGGAGCGGGAGATTAAAGTCTATTCCTTTGTAGAATTCTCACTGGAAGGTTATGCCCGCTATAGTGAATATAACTCCTACGTGTATTGTGATTATTTGGACGATGACCACATCATTGTAGCGCATAATAACGCGCAGGAAAGACCACATGACTGGTTTGACGGATTTGCAGCATCCAATCTTAAACCTTCAGGCTATGAGACAGGCAAACGGGCTTTTATGGGAACCTACGGCGATATTGGAAGTCCGGAAAGTGTTGTTCGTGGAGCCTGTTCGAACCTGTTGGCGGCTTGTGAAGATATGGTCGGCGTGTTAGAGCATACCTTCGTGCTGAAACCGGAAGAAGAAATTACATACCATACTCTGTGGGGAGCTACCAACTCTAATGAAACGGCAACACTGCTAACTCGGAAACTGCTTGCTCCCGGGAAAATAGAAAATGATTTCCGCAATCTGCTTCTTGAAAAGAAACGGATGACGGATGATATAGCCGTTGCTACTCCTGTCACCAAGGTAAACCATATCACCAATATGTGGGTTAAGCAGCAGGTGCAGCTATGCGCCGAAGTTGGCAGAGCCACGGGCAAGGGCTTCCGCGACCAATTGCAGGACGCCTGGGCGGTGGCGGCCTTTCTGCCGGATTTGGCCAAAGAGAAAATTCTGGAGACCTTGAAGTATCAATATCGTGACGGGAAGTGTGTTCGGGGCTGGCTTCCACTGGACCCCCACATTTATTCCGATGGACCTGTCTGGATTGCGCCGACGGTGAATGCCTATATCAAAGAAACCGGCGATTATGCCTTCCTGCAGGAACAAGTACCCTATCTGGATGAAGATTCGGGTACCGTGTGGGAGCATATTTTGACGGCGGTTCGATATTCGTCCGGGGATCTCGGAGAAAGATCATTGGTGCTTGCCCATGACGGGGATTGGAATGATTCGCTGAACGGGATCGGAACGGGTGGCAAGGGAGAGAGTGTCTGGACTTCGATCGCCTTGTATCATGCGCTTAATGAAACTGCAGAATTGGCTCGGTATGTTATCGAGGATGAAGTGATATATCAGGAAATGCTGAATCTCGCTGAACAGATCAAGAGCGCAGTTAATGCAAACGGCTGGGACGGAGATTGGTACCTTGCGGCTTATAATGATCAGGGCGAGAAGGTCGGCTCCCATCTGGAACAAGAGGGCAGCCTTTATCTGAACAGCCAGACCTGGGCTGTCATGTCGGGATTGGCTGAAGGCGAACGCGCGGACAAATGCCTGCAAGCGGTAGATGAGCAGTTGGACTCTGCCTATGGACCACTGACCCTTTCACCTCCCTATACGTCATATAACCCCTCCATCGGACGCTTAACGGGCTTTGTTCCGGGCATCTGGGAGAATGGCACGCCTTACTGCCACGGGGGGACCTTCAAAATCGTTGCGGACTGCGTCGCAGGCAGGGGCAATCAAGCTTTCGAAACGTATAGCAAAATATTGCCTGACAGCCAGTGGAATCCATCGGATCAATCCGGCTGCGAGCCGTACGTATTTACGAATATGTACTTTGGACCGGCTAACCCACGGGCAGGGGAGACGGCTTTTGCCTGGGTAACGGGTACTGCGGGCTGGATGTTCCGTTCGGTGGCGCAATATATGCTAGGTTTCTATCCAGGCTACGACAGCATTAAGATTCGCCCCTGTATCCCAGAGGATTGGGAAGAGATCTCTATGAAGAGGGTTTATAGAGGAGATACCTATCTGCTTATGATCCGCAACAAGAACAGGAAGCAATGCGGGGTGGAGCGGCTTTGGGTAGACGGAATAGAAATTTCCGGGGATAGCTTCCCTATTTTCGGCGATGGCAAGTCTCACACCCTACTGGTAGAAATGTAAGCTGCAACTGTATAGAATAGCACCAGAAATTAAAGGATTGCCTTCTACCGAAACTATTGTGAATTCTTTAATATAAAAGCATAACAGATAGAAGAAGGTGACTGATTTGAGCAAGGCCGAAATCTTGATTGACAGTAAAAGGACTGTCAGCACAAAGACCAGAAGCCGTCGCTGGAGACTGATTCGCACCAATCTGGACATGTATGCACTGCTGCTTCCCGGGCTCCTATTTTTGCTACTGTTCAAGTATACGCCGATGTATGGCATCCTGATTTCATTTCAGGATTTCAACATTTTTAGCGGTATTGGGGGAAGTGAGTGGGTAGGGCTGGCACAATTCGAGAAGCTGTTTCATTCGGAAGAATTTTTCCTTGTACTTACCAATACGCTGCTTATCAGTTTGTACAAGATCGTAATTTTATTTCCGATTCCGATTGTGATTGCGCTGCTGCTAAATGAAGTGCGGCGAATGTTCTTCAAGCGTACGCTTCAAACGGTTATTTATTTACCACATTTTCTTTCATGGGTAATTATATCCGGGTTGTTTATCAACATTCTTTCGCCTGCAGGCGGCTTGGTCAATGAGATCATCCGCACACTGGGCGGACATCCAATCTCCTTTCTGACCGATAATCAATTCTTCCGCGGTGTGGTGGTGTTTACGGCAGGCTGGAAAGAGACCGGTTGGAACGCCATTATCTTTATCGCCGCAATAGCGGGCATCGATCAGGAGCAATATGAGGCAGCTTCTATCGACGGTGCAAGCCGCATCAGAAAGATGTTCTCCATCACGCTTCCGGGCATTTTGCCTACCATTGTCCTCATGTTCATCCTGCGTATCGGCAGTCTGCTGGAAGCCGGGACAGAGCAAATTCTAACGATGTATAATCCGCTTGTCTATCAGACAGGTGACGTCATTGGAACGTTCGTGTACCGCGTAGGTTTGGGACAACAGGATTACAGCTTTAGTACCGCCGTTGGACTCTTTAATTCCGCTGTCGGCTTTCTGCTGATTATCAGCGGCAATATGCTCAGTAGAAAATTTCTAAATCGAAGTATTTGGTAAGGGGGTGAAGCTTCATGCGCGGCAAAAAAATCGGTGATTATGTATTAGATACTATGATTTATATCTTTCTGGTCGTCCTAGGGCTCGTGACTTTGCTGCCATTTGCCAATGTGTTGTCTAAATCGGTAAGTCAGGAGTGGGCGATCACGTCAGGCAAGGTTGGCATATTTCCGGTGGGATTCCAGCTGGATACCATGAAATTCGTTATTACCTCCAGTCAATTCCTGCATTCCTTGCTGATCTCGGTATTTGTCACTGCTGTTGGTACGCTGTTGTCACTGCTGATTACAGCTATGACAGCGTATCCTTTGTCCAAAAGAGAGCTTCCCGGCTCTAAAATCTTGATCGTCCTGTTCATCTTCACGATGATGTTCAGCGGCGGTATCATTCCGAATTATCTGCTCATCCGTCAACTGGGACTGATCAACAATCTGGGCTCACTTATACTGCCGGCCTTGATCAGTGTTTTCAATATGCTGGTTATCAAAAGCTATTTCGAAAGTCTCCCCGAAAGTTTAGAGGAATCCGCCAAGCTTGAAGGGGCGCGGAACTTCACCATACTGTTCCGAATCGTTCTTCCATTAAGCGGTCCTGTATTGGCAACGGTCGGACTGTTCTATGCCGTCTCTTACTGGAATGATTATTTTAATCCAATGCTCTATATTAACAGCTCTTCATTGAAACCGCTTCAATTATATCTGCAGGACATTGTAATGAATGCTGATACGTCGTCATCCCTGAATAGGAGTGCGGATGATCTGATGAATGTTACGGCGGAGGGGATCCGATCGGCAACGGTTATTGCGTCGACTATTCCAATTCTCCTGGTGTATCCTTTTTTGCAGAAGTATTTCATTAAAGGAGTTCTCATCGGTTCCGTCAAAGGCTGAGTATGGTTTCGCCATTGATTCTTTCAAAAATACTTGAAAGATTAATGATATATAATATATCTAGGAGGGTCTTACAATGAAAAAAATTTCTAAGTCGCTGATGTTAGTGGCGATGTCGGTGTTTCTTACGGCGACGATGGGTGCCTGCTCATCGAACGAGAAGGACAATAATGCGGCTGGTGCATCGGCAACGGCAACAACAGCAACCAATACCGCTAGTGAAACCAAGCCGGAATTGAAAAGATTGGGCATCTGGCAGAATGAAGACTACAACACTTATCCAGTAGCAGCTATGCTGGAAGAGAAAACCGGATATAAAGTGCAGTACGACATGCTGCCGCAAGACAAGTGGGGGGAGAAGCTCAATCTGATTATGTCCTCCGGAGAGCCGTACGATCTTGTTAACACCTACAACGACATGGCCCTCTACTCGGATTACGCCCAAAAAGGTGCGTTGGTTGATCTGACTCCACTCATTGAGGAATATGGACCGAATATTAAAAAGGCGATCTCGCAGCAATCCATGGATGCGCTGAAAATTGACGGCAAGCTGTATGCGATTCCAGTCGTGGTTACCTATAAAGTCAACAGCAGCATTCTGATTCGGACGGACTGGCTGGATAAATTAGGCCTGAAGATGCCAACAACGACCGAAGAACTGACAACTGTACTTAAGGAATTCAAGGAAAAAGATCCAGGTGGCAATGGCGATCAGAACGTACCGCTGACGATCCGGGGCGACCTTCCGATGCTTGATAATATTGTAGGCGCTTTCGGAATGCCAAATACGTGGAACGACGTGGATGGACAACTGGTTCCCCGCTTGCTAGATCCGTCCTACAAGGATTACATCACTTATGTGTCCTCTCTCTACGAGCAAGGGTTGCTGGATAAAGAATTTGTCGTGAATAAAGATGCTACGGCCAAAGAGAAGTTTACAAGCGGCAAAGCCGGTGCGATTATTGTTCACTGGGCCGATATCGGCGGGATCGCCGAAACATTGGCGAAGACCAGCCCGGACGCGAAATTCGCCTTTATCTCAGCTCTAAAAGGCCCGTCGGGTGAAGCTGGCTTCTCTGCCAATGCCGGGTTCGACCGTCTGACCTTTGTTCCGAAATCCTCAGAACATCCAGAAGATGCGGTTAAATGGATCAATGCTACTTTGGAACCTGAAACCTTCAAGAATTTGGCTATCGGTGTAGAAGGCACACATTATACGGAAGAGAACGGTGCATATACTCCGATTCTGCCGGCCTTCAACGATGAACGCAATTTGGCGAACAACTATATGGCCGGAGCCGATGAAGTCAATTATCCGCTGTACTGGCAAGCCCGGGCTCGCAAAAACCCGGTTCAGTTCGAAGCATTCGACAGCTTGAACAACAAGCAGCCAGACGCTGTCAAAATCCAGAATGTGCTTGGACTAGCGCCTTACATGCCTGAATATGCCAAAGACAATCTTCAATTGGAATCCATGGTCGGCGATTATACGATCAAGCTGATCGCAGGTGCGGACACGTTGGCCGGATTGGCCGATTTCCAAGCCAAATATAAAGCAGCCGGTGAAGACGCCGTCGCGAAAGAAATTAATGATTGGTATGCAACTACGAAAAAATAAAGAATAAGCAGCGGCAGCTCGGTTAGTGGAGCTTGCCGCTCCTTTTACTTGAAGGAGACAACGATCATGAAACCATATGTATTTGAGCGTCAGGTTCAAACGTATCTGCAGGCAGACGTAATTGTAATCGGCGGTGGCCCTGCGGGTACGGCTGCTGCGATCAGTGCGGCGAGATGCGGTCGGAAAGTCGTATTGCTTGAGAAATCAGCACAAATGGGCGGCATGGGGACTCTCGGTAATGTCAGCGTATTTATGCCTATAGGCAATGTTACCGGGATTTATCGGGAGATTATTTCGGAGATGCTGGCGGAATACTTGCCACCAGACCATGACCAGTCGATTGCGCCGCAATATTCTCCGTTCCTGATGCGGCAATATTTGAATGAGAAAATGAAAAAGGAACAGGTACAGGTTTTTTACCACACTGAATTTATCGGAACAGTTCGCGAGGGAAGCCGGATCAAAGCGGTCATTGCATCCACCAGAGAAGGATTGAAGGCTTTTGAAGCAGAACGATTCATTGATTGTACGGGCGATGCCCGAGTAGCGATTGATGCGGGTGTTCCTTACCATTCGGGCAGAGAAGAAGATGGTCTGACACAACCGATGACTTTAATGTTCATGATGCAGAATACAGGTAAGCCCGTTACACCACTTTTGCCTGAAGGATGTTACGATTATAAGGACATTGCAGATCTGCCGCAAGGACGGAGACTCTATTGGGAACAAAATAATGATGGTACGCTGCTCGTAAATATGTCGCGTGTTAAAGCCAACGGGGCTAAAATAGAGGAAGTTAATTATGCGGAGACGGAAGCGCTCCGGCAGGTTTTTTCCATCGCTTATTATTTGCAAAAAACAGGGTTTGAAACCTACACCTTGTCTCATATTGCCCCACAGACCGGAGCCCGGGAGACGAATCAAATTCAGGGAGTGTATACCTTGACTGAGCAAGACGTGGTTAATGGAACCCGATTTCCCGATGTGGTGGCCCAAACCAACTACGAAATCGATATTCATAGTCCTGATGGAAAGCGAACCACAGATGAACGCAAGATCAGTGGATACGATATTCCCTACCGGTGTATGGTGCCTGAGGAGATCGACAATTTGCTTATAGCGGGCAGACCGATCTCGGCAACACATGTAGCCATGTCCTCCATGCGGATGCAAGCGACTTGTTACGCATTGGGGCAGGCCGCTGGCAACGCGGCAGCTATTTCATTAGACGATTCCAGTTCGATGCGACTGATCTCAATGGACAAGCTGCACGCAGCACTCCAGCATCAGGGAGTCCGATTCCTCGTCTAGCCGAATTCGTTGTTCGCGTTAAAGCTCCAGCGGAAAAGGAGGACATTACAATGTACAAATTACTTATTGTGGATGATGAGCCGACGGTAAGAATGGGCTTGCGTTCCTATTTCGATTGGTCCTCTTATGGCATAGAAGTTATAGGTGAAGCTGATGACGGTGATGTGGCGTTGCTCTTCATCGAGAAGGAGCAGCCGGATCTGATTCTGACAGATGTACGTATGCCAAACATGGATGGGATTACGTTGTCACGGCATATTTCCACCCAGTATCCAAAGACTAAAATTATCTTTGTCAGCGGACATGACGACGCCGAATATTTGAAATCCGCCTTGAAAGTAAGCGCGGTCGATTATATCTTCAAACCCGTCAACCTGCAGGAGCTCGGCACAGTGATCAATCGTGTGGTGATAAGCCTGGATGCGGAGCAGGCTGAGCAAAGATTTAAAGCAGATATGCAGATTAAACTGCAGGAAGGCATGCCGCTGCTGCGGGAAAAGTTCCTGCTGTCACTGATCAGCACTGGTGCGCCACAACAGAATCTTCGCCAACGGCTGGAATTTCTCGGGCTGGATTTACCGATCAAAGCTCATTACTGGGTATTTGCCATTTCGATCGATGATTTAGCTGAGGTCACAGGGAGCCGTTCGGAGCTGGACCGCCAACTGCTGTGGTATTCCATTCTTAACATCTGCCAGGAACTGATCGACCAGCATCTGTTCGGATATGTCCTTGAATATCAGACTGGGGAGTTCGTGGCCATTTTGCGGGCTGAGACGGAAGACGATGGCACTCCGGATGCCGCGGAAGCTCTGCTGGAATTAGCCGGTGATATTCGCAGCAACCTGGAACAGTGGCTCAAGATTAGCGTTACCATCGGAATCAGCGAGCAGGTAACCGCATTGTCCGGCTTAAGCCATTCTTACAGACAAGCCCGTGAAGCCGTTGATCATAAATGGTATTTGGGCAAAAACCAAATTATCACGATGGATAGTCTCGAGAGTCCCGAGACGGAGGTCAGTGGTTTCAATAGGTATGATTCCGTTAATTATGAAGAACTTAGCTCGGCTTTGCGAGCTGCCGACTTGGTTAAATTGCATATGGTTCTTGAGCATTTATTTGCCGATCTGAACCGTAACCGGAGAGACGGCTTGAAATACGGACGCAACGTGTGTCTGCAGATTGTGCTTGTGGTAGGCCAGTTTCTGCTGGAATTGAATGCGCAGACGCCTGAGCTAGAAGCTGCTGAATCCCAATTGTGGGAAGACCTGTTTAAGAAAGAAACACTTGGCGAGATGCGCCAGCTGATTGAATCTCATTTATCGGCAGTATGCGACCGTATCCGTGAGAAGAGAAGCGGTAAAGTAGCCAATTTGGTCGAAAGAGTACGCGACATCATCAAGGAAAGATACGCAGACGGCGGACTGACCGTGAACGACATCGGCAAGGAGGTTTATCTAACACCGACCTATGTCAGCCTGCTGTTTAAGCAGGAAAGCGGGCAAACGATCAATGAATTTCTGACCCAGGTTCGGGTGGAAAAGGCCAAGGAACTGCTGCATGATCCTCAATACAAATTCTACGATATCTGTTATGCCATCGGGTACACGGACCCGAGCTACTTCACCAAACTGTTCAAAAAAGCAACGGGTGTAACGCCAAGTGTGTACCGTGACAACAATGCATAGGGCAGCTAAAGGTGTCTTGCAGCTGTTAATAAAAGGATTCAGGGCAATCCGCGGCTTGGTCCACCGTATTAGGATACCCCGGCAATGGCTGGTCGCCTATTTGTGTTTGATCGTGGTCCCGGCGGCTATCTTCTTGTACGGATATTATGAACGCTCTGCTTCAATTCTCAAGAGCGAAGTGGTACGGACGATGCAGCAGGCACTGAAGCAGGCGGGCAGCAACCTCTCCTATCGGCTGGAGCATATCTATGATATCAGCAATGCGGCATTCATGAATCCCAATCTGCATTCCTACCTTTCTGTGGGAGCGGATGATCAGTCAATCGGCATTCAATTGCAGGTGATTAAAGACTTGAGGTATTTAGTCGAAACCGTGCAATCGAATTCCGATGTGTTCCATGTCCGGTTGTTTGTCGATAAATCGAAGCTGTATGCAGGAGAGAAGATCAATTTTTTCTCACTGGAGAGCTTGAAGAATAGACCTTGGTACTCCAAAATCATTAAGGCTAATGGTGGAATTGTGTGGACGGGCGCTTATCAGGAAACGTTTTTGGATGCGGGGGATATGCGTGTATTCTCCTTCGCCCGCATGCTGCGCGACCCCAATCATTACGATAAGATTTCAGGTGTGCTGATGATTGATGTGGAGGAGAAGACGGTGGCAGATATATTATCTGCACTTCAATTTACGCCAGGCACACAGGTGTATTTAGTGGATTCAAGCGGGTCCATCATTTATCATCCCGACAAGACACGAATTGGAACAACGATCGACCCGGGCTTAGTGAATGTATTGAAGCAGGGAAACGAGGGCAGCAGCTCAATCAAGTTGGGTACGGAAGTCAATGATGTGATGTTTACGACACTGGGTCCAACCGGCTGGAAGCTGGTCGCGCAAGGAACCGAATCCCAGCTGTCGCGCCGAGCCGTGGAGCAGACACAACGCTCGGAATGGACTTCACTCCTGGAGTATATTGCGCTGTTTCTCATCCTGCCCTTTGTTCTGTTAGCTATTATTGTACGGGGCATGAACCGCAGGGTGATGCAGGTCATTACCGTCATCCGCAAAGAAGGAAGCGAAGGCCTGAACGATCTTCCGCCTGTCAATGGCGATTTCCATATGCTTGAGCGAAGTGTAGATCATCTGATTCTCAGGGTACGTACGCTTATCGAAGAGAAATATATCGCTGAGATTCATGAACGTGAAGCACAGCTGCAAGCACTGCAGGCACAAATTAACCCTCATTTTCTCTACAACACGCTGGATACGATTAATTGGATTGCCATCGGCAAGGGCGCAACGGATATCAGCCAGATGATTGACAGATTGGCTAAATATTTTCGGCTCAGTCTTAACAAGGGCAAGAATATTGTCAGTGTGGAAGACGAGCTTAGCCTAGCGCAAGTCTATCTGGATATTCAGCAAAGCCGGTTTCCGGATTCCTTCGACTTCATTCTGGATGCCGAACCTGGGCTGAGTAATTATCAGATGCCCAAGTTGATTCTGCAGCCTATCGTCGAAAATGCGTTATTGCACGGAATCCGCAAAGCAAAAGGAAAACGCGGTTCCATTATCATCTCCGTCAGAGAAGTTAATCGAGATCTCATCTTCGCGATCTCCGATAACGGAATCGGTATGGAAGAGCAGCGTGTGCGCCAGCTTTTGATGGAGGCACCCTCCGAAGACAAGATTGACTCTACCGGCAGCTCTTATGGTCTGTTCAACGTCAATGAGCGCATCAAGCTGTATGCCGGTGATAGTTATGGCATCAGTATCGCTTCACAGCTGGGCATTGGCACAACAGTTACGGTCCGCTTAAAAGCCGAGCTTACCAAGAGTTAGAGTTAGGGTCCCAATATATATCAGCCAAGGTGACAACATCATATATAGGAGAGATAAGAATGCTTAACTCACGCATCGAGTACTGTGAAGACAAGCTCTGTCTTGTTATTGAAATAACGGACGAGGGAGAAGTCAAACTGCTGCATTTCGCCCCTTGGCCTTATGAAGAGGAAGCTTTGGATGCTAAAAGCTATGCTAACCGCCGCCTTGTAGACGTACAATGCACAGGTGAGGATCATGTGATCCATCATGGTCTGAAGCATATCGGAACCGTGCCGGGCACGCGTCTGAAATACCGTTCCCATCAGCTCGCCGAATGCGAGGGTGGACATACGCTGGAAATTCGGCAATTCGACACAGTCACAGGGCTGGAAGTTATCAGCCATTTCCGTTTCTATACAGGCCTGCCGTTGGCAAGAACGTGGACGGAGCTGCGCAATGAAAGCCTGGAAGATTTGCAGATTGAGTATGTATCTTCATTTGCCTATAATGGCGCTGCCAAAGAGGGATGCCTTCCGTGGGACGAGAAGATGCAGCTGCATTTGCCGCGCCATTCATGGTGTGCCGAGGTACAATGGCAGCAGCATAGCCTTCCTGAGTGGGGGTTGGACCGCGCCTTCCATCATTCCGTTAACCGGCTGTCCATTCAGTCACTTGGGACTTGGTCGTCGTACGAGCATTTGCCTATCGGTATTTTGGAAAATACAGAAACCGACTCCTGCCTGTTCTGGCAAATCGAGCACAACGGCTCTTGGCAGTGGGAAATCAGCGATGCAGAAATTAATCAACTATATGTCCGGCTGAGCGGGCCCAATGAGGATGAAGGGCACTGGACCCAAACGCTCCACCCCGGAGAGGTTTTCGAAACTGTACCTGCGGTCGTAGGTGCCGTCCGGGGCAGCTTTACGGAAGCAGCGAAAGAGCTTACGCGTTATTTGCGGCGGGTGCGGCGGGAGAATGAAGATAACAGCAAGCTGCCTGTTGTGTATAACGATTTTATGCATAGCTTATGGGGCGATCCGACCACGGCCAAGCTGCAGCCACTTGTTGATGCTGCTGCATTGGCGGGGTGTGAAATCTTCTGCATCGATGCCGGATGGTATGAAGGTGAATTGGGCGAATGGCTGCCGTCCACAACCCGATTTGAGGGCGGGCTCTCCGCCATGATCGGTTATATCCGCTCCAAAGGTTTGATTCCAGGGCTGTGGCTGGAGATCGAATCCGTACATACGGACAGCCCTTTGAGCAAGAAGCCGGATGAATGGTTCTTTGGCAAACGTGGCAAAAGAGTAGTCGATGCCGGGCGTTATCAGCTTGATTTCCGGCATCCTGATGTTGTGCGGCATGCGGACGAGACGGTAGATCGACTCATCTCGGAGTTCGGCATTGGTTACTTCAAGTTTGACTACAACCAGAACGCTGGAATTGGAACGGATGTTTGGGCGGAAAGTCTGGGGGATGGTCTGCTTGGGCATAATCGGGCTTATCTGGCCTGGGTTGACCGGCTGTTTCAGCGCCATCCGGATTTGATCGTCGAGAGTTGTGCAAGCGGCGGCATGCGGATGGATTACGCTACGCTTACCCGCTTCAGTCTGCAATCGGTCAGCGACCAGATGGACTATCGGCTTATGGGCATGATTGCTGCTGCAAGTCCTTCGGTAATCCCGCCGGAGCAGGCTGGAGTCTGGTCGTATCCGCTACGTGAATCCGATGATGAGGACGTGATATTCAACATGGTCAATGTCATGCTCTTTCGTGTGATCCTGGGTGGGCCGTTGGCGGAGCTGGGGGAATCAGCCAGTGCGTTGGTGCGTGAAGGAATTCAGTGCTACAAAAAACTGCGAAGTGACATCCCGGAATCGACCGCCTTCTGGCCCCTGGGCATTCCGCGCCTGCATTCGAACCGGGCCTGCCTCGGACTCCACATGGGTGGCCGTATCGTCATAGCCGTCTGGCGGATGGACGATGAGGAAGAACTTATGGAGATTCCGCTGGGTGAATGGGCGCAGGGAGTAAGGAATGCAAGCTGTCTCTATCCCGCAAGTGCTGATTCCGTCGTCACTTGGGATTCCATACAGAACTTGCTGTCAGTCCGGCTGCCGCAGCCCTTTTCAGCCAGAATTATTGAAATCTCAGCCCGCGAATTCAGCAATAATCTTCTTCACCTGATTTAATGTCTCGGCAAAATCAGTCCCGTCGTTGTTCCAAACCACTGCGTTAGCGGTTTCCATATAACGGCTGTTCAGCTCTTCTTCCTCTGCTTTTCGGAGTCTGGCGGCAACTTCAGCGAGGTCGCTGCCTCTCTCCACCAGCCGGCGGCTTAAGCTGGAAAGATCAGCTCCAATATAAATAGCGGTAATATGCTGCGCATAATATTTTTGCAGCGCCAGCACGCCAGAAAGATCCAGAATAATGTTGGCATTGTAAGGCCCGGATATGACCTCCTCAATGCTCGAACGCAACGTTCCGTAATAATGTCCGTTATAATTTGTCCATTCTACTAGCGCATTCTGCTCTATTTTGTCCAGAAACTGCTGGTTGTCCAGAAACCAATAATGAACTCCATCAACCTCACCTGCTCTTGGCTCCCTGGTCGTTGCTGTAATGATTTTGGGGAGCTGCGGAGTGGTCAGTTGTTGTTGAATCTGTGTTTTGCCGGATGCAGAAGGCCCATATAATACAATAATTTGTCCCACTTATGATTTCTCCTTCTTCAACGCCTTCGTCAGCGTGATCTTCTAAACTCTTTTCAAGTGGTATCCCCTTGTATCAGCGTTACATCCACCGTGATGTTGTTCATTAACTCTCCGTTCTTGTGCTCAATCATTTGAATCAATGTGTGGGTTAACGTCTTTCCGATCCGCTCACTAGGCTGCATGATGGTCGTTAATTTCGGATTTTGCAGCATACGTGTAAAGCTATGATAATCATAACCGATAATTTTTAGCTGCTCTGGCACCCGAATCCCCTGCTGCTCGGCATAAATGAATAAGGCATAAGCGGCGATATCATTACTGCAAAACACACCGTCATAGGAATGGAGTTTATCTGGAGAAAGATTCTCCATGATAAAGGACCAGAAATAATCAAAGGTCAGCTTATTATGAGCACCCTCGATAATATCGTAATCTAGCCCATGTTTCATACAGGTAATAACAAAAGCATCCCGCCGCCGATTGGATAGAACATCCAGATCCAGTGGACCAGAGATATGCAGCAATCGTTTACAGCCATGCTGTATAAGGTGCTCGGTAGCAAGCTCGCCTCCGCGGTAATTATCTGAACCCACACAAGGAATGTGGGCAGCAATAAAGCGGTCAAAAGAAACGATCGGCAAGTCAACTTTCTGATAGCTTTCAATATTCATCGTATGGCTGCACATGATAATACCATCGACTTGATTCTGCCGCAACATGCTAATATAATGGGCTTCCTTCTCAGGGTCCTCCAGAGAATTACAGATCAAGAGCTTATAGTTCTGCTCATTGGCGCTCATTTCTACATATTTGATCAGATCGGAGAAGAAGGGGTGGTTGGAATCAGGCACAATGATCCCGATGAAGAAGGTTTGATTCTTCTGTAGCGCTCTGGCAATTTGATTGGGATGATAATCAAGTGTCTCAATGGCTTTTTCTACTTTTTTGCGGACCTCTTTACTGAGATATCCCCGGTTATTCATCACTCTGGACACGGTAGTCACAGAAACTCCTGCCTCTTTGGCCACATCCTTAATACTAGCCATATCCTCATCCTCGTTTCCTAAAACTGTACATGAACTTCAATCCTAATATAATAACGTTACCATAAAAAATGTTTATTAACAAAATTAAATGATGAATATTCTCTTTTATATATGATATGATTCGTATGAAAACGTTTGACATAGAATAAGTGAATAATCCAATTGGAGAGGAACTTCAACATGCAGATCAAGAATGAAGCCATGCTGATCACCTATGCTGACAGTCTGGGCGCAAACCTACAGGAACTAAACGAAGTGCTGGACAAGCATTTGCAGGGTGTAGTCGGTGGTGTTCATCTATTGCCTTTTTACCCTTCATCAGGTGATCGGGGATTTGCGCCGATGGATTATACCCAAGTAGAACCTGCCTTTGGCGACTGGACGGAAGTCGAAGCGATGAGCCAGAAGTTCTACATGATGTATGATTTCATGATCAATCACATTTCCCGGCAATCCCCGTATGTGCAGGATTTTCTTGAGCGGAAGGATGCTTCCCCCTATGCCGATTTATTCATCCGATATAAGGATTTCTGGCCTGGCGGCGAACCGACGCAGGAGGATGTGGACCTGATCTATAAACGCAAGCCGCGTGCCCCTTACGCCGAGCTTACGTTTAAAGATGGCACTAGTGAAAAGGTCTGGTGCACCTTTGATGAGCAGCAAATTGATCTGGATGTAACCACAGACACGACCAAGAAATTTGTCAAAGACAATCTGACTTTTCTTGCTGACAAAGGAGCTTCGATTATCCGTCTGGATGCTTTTGCCTACGCCAACAAAAAGATCGGCACCAATTGCTTCTTCGTGGAACCGGAGATTTGGGACATGCTGAAATATTCCGCAGAGGTTGTTGCGCCTTATGGCGTCACGGTTCTCCCGGAAATTCATGAACATTATAGTATCCAGCTAAAAATTGCCGACCAAGATTATTATGTCTATGATTTTGCGTTACCTATGCTAGTCTTACATGCCTTGTATAGTGGACAAGTGCACCGGCTGGTGCATTGGCTGGAGATCTGTCCAAGACAGCAGTTTACTACGCTGGATACCCATGATGGGATCGGCGTGGTCGATGTTAAGGATTTGTTATCCGATGAAGAAGCAGAAATGACGCGGGAAAGCCTGTATAACCAGGGAGCGAACGTGAAGAAAATATACAGCACAGAAGCTTACAACAATCTGGATATCTATCAAATAAACTGCACCTATTATTCCGCACTGGGCAATGACGATCAGGCTTACCTGTTAGCGCGGGCGATTCAATGCTTTGCCCCGGGAATTCCACAGATTTATTATGTGGGCTTGTTGGCGGGGGAGAATGATATTGAGCTGTTGGAGAGTTCAAAAGAGGGACGAAACATTAATCGCCACTATTATACGCAGGAGGAAATTGCGGCTGAGGTCGAACGTCCGGTTGTGCAGCGTCTGTTCCAATTGCTGAAATTCAGAAACAGCTGTCCGGCCTTTAATGGGGACATCACGATTGAACAGGTCAATACCCATGAGCTGATCATCACTTGGAAGAATGAAGGCAACGAAGCGAAGCTGGAAGCCAACCTGTTGACTAAACAATTCGCTATCTTTGCGGCGACGGATGCGGCCGACTTCACAAAGGTATTCTAAATTGAACACCTAACCGAACGAGTGCATTTATCAATAGCAGGATTAGACTCAGTTGTATTCTGTACACTTATTCTGGGGAAATGAACCGATAAAGTGACTTTAGTTGTATTTCGTGCAGCTAAATCTCCACAAAATCCCGATTTACGCCTTCGCCGATGAAAATAACTGCAGAGAATGCAGTTAAAGCGTCCGTTCACGGTAAAGGCGGAGTTTTAAGTGTACTAAATACAATTATTCTTATAGAACTGGCTTGTAACCAGTGTTCGCTCGAATTCGTCACCGCTTGAGGCTAGCTTGGATAATCCATGCTAGCCTCATTTGCTGGTGAGCCCAACTTTACCCCTGCTGCTTCTTATACTCCGTTGGCGTTGCTCCGGTAATCTTCTTGAACACCCGGTAGAAATGCGGCAGGCTCTCAAAGCCGCAGCACATAGCTATGCTGCTTACGCTGCTGTCGCTCTCGCGGAGCAGCTCTTTGGCATGAATAATTCGTTTGGTTGTGATATAGCTGGTCACATTCATGCCTGTTAACTGTTTGAAGACGCGGCTGAAATGTGCCGCACTTACCGCCGCCTGTTTCGCCAGCACCGCCAGACCGATATTCTCGAACAAGCGCATATTAATATCCCGCAACGTTTCCTGCATCCATAAAGGACCGTAATGGGAGCCAGTCAGCTCCGGCTGATGCTCTGGTTCCGTTTCCCTGATCAGTCCAAACAAAATATACTGGAGATGCAGCACAATGGCTTGCCGGTAGCTGCTGCGTTTGGTCAGCATTTCCTCGCAGATTTGCTCCAGATGCTGCTCTAAATGCGTCTGAAAGGAAGGAGGGCAGGCGAATTTATAGCTTTTGCGCTTCTTGCTCTGCTCAAAGGCGTGCAGGTATGAGAAGGGATCGCCGATTAAAGACGGCCTTACGAACACAGGATTAAAGAAAATCGCCGTTGAGGTGACTGGATTAGCTGCATCCGGAAAGGCTCGATGGATCGTATCTTCGGGGATGATGAACAGATCTCCGGCGTGCATATCATAAAGAGTCTGATCAATAAAAAAGCTTCCCGTGCCGCCATAAACATAAATCAGCTCGCACCACTCATGAAGATGATGCGGGAGCTCGTCATGGGATTGCTTGGTGTCTTTGTAAACGATATCAAAAGGAAAGGTCGCATCGGAATGAAACTGCTTACGAATAGGCTCCATAACTATAATCCTTTCGTTGTTTTCTTGAAAATAGCATAACAAATATCAAAAAAGAGTACAATCCTGCATAAATAAGTTATTTTAATATTTATTATTGCTGCTAATATAAAGTACATAGAGACTCATTGCAGGATAGCAAATACAAGGAGGCTAAGCTAAAATGCGTATTGATTCGCATCAGCATTTCTGGAAGATTGAACGGGGTGACTACGGCTGGATCACACCCGAGCTGCCGTTGTTATATCGGGATTACCTGCCGGAGCATTTACTCCCCCACTTGGAGAAGCATGAAATAGACGGAAGCATCGTCGTTCAAGCGGCGCCAACATTGGCGGAAACAGAATATATCCTTTCCCTTAGCGATCAGTCGGAGCGCGTTCTTGGAGTTGTGGGCTGGCTGGATCTGACAGATCCTGCTTATCGGGAGCATTATATGAGGTTCAGCAAGCATCCCAAGTTTCTGGGAGTTCGCCTCATGATTCAGGAGCTGGAGGATGCGAATGTGATCCTCGAAACAGCATATATGGAAGCGGTTAAGTGGTTGGCAGATCGGAATTGTTGTGTGGATTTGCTGGTGACCGCAGACCAATTAGGCCCAGTGGTGAAGCTGCTCGAACGGGTACCACATTTGCGCTGCGTAATTGATCATATAGCCAAACCGCAGATTGCGAAGGGAGTATTGGAACCGTGGAGCAGTCAGCTTAGTGAAATTTCCGCTTACTCCAATGTCTATTGCAAGCTCTCCGGCATGGTGACCGAAGCTGATCCGCATAGCTGGCAGACGGCAGATTTTCTGCCTTATATCCGACATGTGCTGCACTGCTTTGGGTCGGAGCGGGTAATGTTCGGCAGTGACTGGCCAGTATGTCTGCTGTCTGCCGGCTACGATGAAGTGCTGGAGGTGCTGGAGAGAGGTTTGCCTGAAGAGTTCACGCAAGAGGAACGAGAGAAATTATTCGGGCGGAATGCGGCTGATTTCTATAGATTACCATTATAGCTAACGCGAAATGGAGTTGAAGGCATGGGAATGGATGGAGCGGAGCAGAGATTGAAGCTGTCCTGCTTGCAGAGCACGGATCGCCAAGGAGCCGAAGAGGTCAGGCGCACACCAGTGACAATACTGCAAATTGGCGAAGGGAACTTTTTACGCGGTTTCTTCGACTGGATGATTAACGAGTGCCGCAAGCAGGGGAATTTCGAAGGCAGTGTGGCTATAAGCCAGCCGCGGTCTTCAGGAAGTTCAAAACTTAAGACGCTCAAGACGCAGGACGGACTATATACCTTGATTATTCGCGGCTTGGAGCAAGGGAAACCAGTGGAGAAATCGGAGATCATTCCAGTAGTGTCCAGAGTAATTGATCCCTATCAGGACTGGGTGGACTTTCTGAGTATTGGGCAAAGTCCGGAGCTGGAGATTATTGTATCGAATACAACAGAGGCAGGTTTGATCTACCGTCCTGAGGCGCTTGTGGAAGGGACAGCTATTGAGTCGTACCCCGGAAAGCTGGCGTATTTGCTGCATAAGCGCTTTACTGCTTTTGCGGGCGATCCCGCCAAAGGTCTGCTGATCCTGCCGCTGGAATTGCTGGAGCGAGGTGGCGATGAATTAAAGCGCTGTGTGCTGCAGTATAGTCAGGATTGGGGTTTCTCCACAGCTTTTATGGACTGGGTAGGGCGGGATAATCGCTTCCTGAACAGCCTAGTGGATCGAATTGTAACCGGTTACCCTGAGAGTGAAGCAGAGTCTTGGTTTGCCAAACTGGGCTACCGTGATAAGTTGCTGAATGTGGCGGAGCCTTATCATTTCTGGGCTATTGAAGGGGAAGTTGAGCTGGAACAGCAGCTGCCACTGCAGAAATCCGGGCTGAATGTGCATTGGGTGCAGGATCTCCGGCCTTATCAGCAGCGCAAGGTGCGTATTCTGAACGGCGCGCATACCTTGATGACTCCGCTGGCTCTGCTGTATGGCTTGGGTCATGTAAGAGAAGTTATGGAGCATGCTGAATTTGGTGCTTATGTAGTTGCTGCGGTAGAGCAGGAGATTATTCCGTCGATGTCCAGGACAACGTCAATGGAACCCTCTGAGTTGCTTCTATATGCAGAAAGTGTCTATGAGCGGTTCAGTAATCCCTTTATCCAGCATAATCTTGCCGATATCGCGCTGAACAGCCTTGCGAAATTCAAGGTTCGGCTGCTGCCTTCGATCGAGGCTTATGTGGAATTGGGTTGCGGTCTGTCTGAACGTTTAATCCAAGGGTTTGCAGGTTTGCTGCGCTATTATAAGGTGCAAAAGACAGCGTTGGGGTTCCAAGGGACAACCTTGTTGGGTGAACAGTACCCGCTGCGTGATGATCCGGCACTTCTGACTATCCTCGCGGAGACTTGGTACGGTGCAGAGGGTAGAGCGCTGGTCGATACAGTAGCTAGGTTATTGAACAATGAGGAGCTGTGGGGTTGCAGCTTAGGCCGGATTGAAGGCTTGTTGGAAGCGATTACTTTCTACCTAGAAGAACTGGAGGGAAGCTCCTCTGAAGCAGTGGATTTTTTGGCACGAAAAAGATGATGTCATTCTATAATTTTACTTAAGGAGTGTGTGAACGAATGAAATACAGACCGCTGGGTACAACGGGATTGGACGTTTCTGTCCTAAGCTTTGGGGCTTCATCGCTGGGCTCCGTATTCAGAGACATTAACGAAGAGGAAGGCATCCGCACCGTCCATACGGCAGTGGAGCAGGGCATTAACTATATCGATGTGTCTCCTTATTATGGATTGACCAAGGCGGAAACCGTACTGGGCAAAGCGATAAAAGGCTTATCCCGGGATCAATTCCTATTGTCCACCAAAGCAGGCCGGATCGGCGCAGAGGAATTTAATTATACAGCAGCGCATATCACAGCCAGCTTAGAAGCCAGCTTGAAGCGGTTGGAGACGGATTATGTAGATATTTTGCTGCTGCATGATATGGAGTTTGTACCTTTTGAACAGGTAATCGAAGAGGCAATTCCGGCATTGTATCGGCTAAAGGAGCAGGGAAAGGCTCGATTTGTCGGAGTTTCAGGCTTGCCGCTGCATGTATTTGAGCAAACCTTGGCTAAGGCTGATTTGGACGTGATTCTCTCCTATTGCCATTATTCGCTGAATGATACTTCCTTGCTTCATATATTGCCGCTGCTGAAGGAAAAAGGTGTTGGACTCGTGAGTGCATCACCTATCTCGATGGGTCTGCTCAGCACAAGACCTGTAGCCGATTGGCATCCTGCCCCTGAAGAGCTGAAACGGGTCTGCAAGCTGGCTGCTGCGCATTGTGCGGCCAAAGGTGAGGACTTAGCCAAGTTGGCCGTTCAATTCTCGGTGGCGAATGAGCAAATACCGACCACTCTGGTCAGTACGGGCAGTGTAGTGAATATCACCAATAACATCGCTTGGACGGATGAGCCCATGAATGAAGAGCTTCTGCAAGAGGTGCTGGAGATTCTGCAGCCGATTCATAATCTTACCTGGCCGAGCGGAAGAACGGAATATAATCTGTAGCTGAAATAATTCTAAACAGAGCGGAGTGATAGAACGTGAAAAGTATTGTGTGTGAGCAGCCGGATCTTTTTATATTCAAGGAGATAGAGGAACCTGAGTGCACTCAGGGGTCTGCGCTGGTGCGCATTCGGCGCATTGGTATTTGTGGCACTGACCTGCATGCCTATAAAGGCAAGCAGCCCTTCTTTACATATCCGCGAATTCTGGGCCATGAGCTGGCCGGTATTATTGAAGAGATCGGAGAGAATGAGTTGGGCCTGCAAGCAGGCGACCAGGTCAGTATTATTCCATATATGCACTGCGGGAAATGCATCGCCTGCCGCAATGGCAAAACCAATTGCTGCACGGATATGCAAGTGTTCGGAGTGCATATTGACGGCGGCATGAGAGAACGGGTATCCGTGCCGCTAAGCCATCTCATCCAGACCAATGGCTTGACGCTGGATCAAAGCGCTCTGCTTGAGCCGTTCAGCATTGGCATGCATGCGGTACGCAGATCCGAGCTGCGCACAGGCGAGGTTGTGCTTGTTATTGGAGCGGGGCCGATTGGCCTCGGGGTGATGGCTTTTGCCAAGCAAAAAGGGGCAACGGTGATTGCCATGGATCTCAATGAGGAGCGGCTGGACTTTTGCCGGAAATGGGCGAAGGTTGATTATATCGTCAACGCAGGCCAGAATCCAAGCGAACAAATCGCCAGTATTACAGGCGGGGACTACCCTACAATTGTGTTCGATGCTACCGGGAATCAACGCTCGATGACGGACGCATTCCGATACGTAGGCCATGGCGGCAAGCTGGTGTATGTCGGGCTGGTTCGTGAGGAGATTACCTTCAATGATCCGGAGTTTCATAAGCGGGAAATGACGGTCATGGGCAGCCGGAACGCAACGCTGGAGGATTTCGACCAGGTGATGGCAGCGCTGAAGAGCGGAACTATTCATGTGGAGCAATACATTACCCACCGCGTGCCATTCGGGGAGATGATCGCTCATTTCGACAGCTGGCTGCTGCCGGAAGAGAAGGTTATCAAGGCTGTAGTGGAGTTGTAGTGGAGCTATAGAAGTAGGGCAGTATTAGCTGGAATAGTATCGTCAGAACAGAGAGTTTCCGCGGGTAGTGAGGCGGAGGCTCTCTCTTTGCTGTGCAGGATAGAATTTCATAGGGATAGGAGTCTCAGGAAGCACGTGTTATAATCTTGCAATATAAACATCATGACATAACGGATTATTAATAGAGAAGCAGTGATTTTGCTGCTGGAAATAGGGGGAAGTAGTCTTGCACAAAAGATTGTTATGGCTCATTATAGGACTGCTCTCCATGCTTCTTCTGTTATCGGGCTGCGCCAAAGGTACGGCTCATATCACTGTGCACATGAATGGAAGTATTGATGTTGCGTTAAATCTCCGGCTGGATGCCAGTACACAAGCACTGTTAAGCGGGAAGATAGAAGATTCGCTGGTCAGCAAGCTGCAGGCAGCAGGTATTCCGCTCCAGAAGATCAAGGACGGCAAAGCCACAGAATATCAATTTCTGAAATCATATGCATCCGTAAAAGATATGAAGTCATTCTCAGGGAAATGGGAAGGTGTCGATACGAAGGTAAGTACGCAGAATAGATGGTTGTATACCAAATATAGCGTTGAGGCCCAACCTCAAATGAATGTGTACATCGATAAAGCCATGGATAATGTAGGCACTCTTGGCGTTCCAAAGTCGCTGGCTCGGTTACTCCTGAAAAGCTTTGCTGTTGACTTCAAATTAACCCTGCCGATAGATTTGTTTGGCGATAATAATGCAACCGTTCAGGAAGGCAGGACTCTGACCTGGCATATTACGCTGGCGGATACCGGGCCCATCCAAATGGAGGTCTACGTACCCAACATCAAGAATATTGCGATCGCTGCTAGTGGTTTAGTATTAATATTGGTAATAGTCGTTGTTTTTTGGTTCAGAAGAAGAAAAAGAAGAACTTCGCGGAAGTCATGATCTATGAAGTCACGTGGAAATGATTTGTGCCAAATCCTGTATTTTTTACAACAATAGGAATGTTGGATTTTGTACATCATTTGCCGCTGCCCACTATTTATACTGCTAGGAACCATTTGATTGCAGAAAGTGCAATTGTCTGATCTTACCTTAAAAAGACATTACGGTATTTCCTTCTTTCCTTTTTTTGAATGTATAAAGTACATTAGAATAGGACGTTTCCTACATTATTGCGGTATTCAAACTAAAATTTTGGTGTTAAATCTGCAAAACAAGCAAGTCCCCGAATATTGGAGACTTGCTTGTTTTTGTTATTAACCTATTGCGTGCGGCTTGAGTCCCCCACTTTACTCCGGAGCAGGACCAGTCGACTGGCGGACCAGCAGTTTCGTTGGCAGTAGCAGCTCTGTGAAGGGTTCGTTCGGGTGATCGATGCGCCACATCAGCTGTTCGACCGCCTTATGTCCGTAGAGTTTCAAATTTACATCCATAGTAGTAATAGTAGGTGTAGAGATCTGGGAGAGATAGCCATTATCGAAGCTGACGATTGATACCTGTTCGGGGACTCGGACTCCTAACTGCTGAAGCGTAGAACATAACAGAAAGCCTACGCCATCATTCATGCAAAACCAAGCACTAGGCTGTTCTTCCAGCGATTGTATAGATTTCAACATATAGCTGGCACTTTCCTCGGCATCTCTAAGAATCCATTCCTCCCGAATAGGGAGACCGAGTTCATTCATCGCTAACTGGAAGCCTTCGAAGCGTTCATAGTAGCTGGGTGAGAAAGAAGTATTGCCAAGCATTCCGATCTTGCGATGACCTAACTGAGCCAAGTGATGGATAGCCTCAAAAGCGCTGAATCGGTTGTTGGTCAGGATCGAGTCTGCATGGATGTAAGGGTGGTGATGGTCGATCAGCACGGTAGGCTTGCCTGTTGCAATAATGGAATTAATATAGTCGGTAGTGATGTGGGATAAGATCAACACCCCATCAACAGACGGATTCTGCAAAATTCCGGGGACGCGACACTGTCAATAACTTCATTCTATTTCACATGTTTTTTCCGTCCATCATCCTGCTGATTCCTAGTTTCCTGATCATTCAGAAGCTGGGTTGGTATGACACCTACTGGGCGCTGATCATTCCTAAAGGGATGAGCTTATGGGCGATCTTTATGTACACGAATTTCTTCAAGGCAGTTCCGACCGTGTTCATTGAAGCAGCCAAGCTGGATGGAGCCAAGGATTTTCAGATTCTGTACAGAATTATGATCCCCATGTCCAAATCCATCACAAGCGTTATTTTCATGTTCCTGCTGATGGAACGCTGGACAGAATTGTTATGGGATATGATCATGGTTCGCAGCGATAACATGCTGACACTGAACGTATTATTATCACAGATGTTCGGCCCTTACGGTACGTATCCAGGCCCATTGTATCCAGGTTCTGTACTGTTATCCCTGCCGATTATTATTCTCTTTATTATATTCGGTAAGAACTTCCAACAAGGGATGTAGGTCAGTTTGAAGTAATCAAGCTTTACGAATATATAATAATCCCAAGGGAGGGGAAGTTTGCATGTTTCAACATCGGCCAAGTTTGAAATCAGTCGATCAACTATTACAGGAGTTCATGTCGAAAGATTTCAATATTATGAATGCTGCGAAACTGTCTTTTACCGGAATAGGTGATAAAGACGTATACAATATTTCTGCTCCTTTCGAAGATGCAGGGGAGTTCGTCATTGCCGGGCGGGTTGAGTCAAGAGATAGTGAACATTCTGAAGTATACTTTTTTGTGGAAAAAGAGGGGCAATGGTTGCCCCGCGAAGATGCCCCCGTGTTGAGACTTCAAGATCCCTTCCACACACGGATAGGCCAGGACCTTATAGTGGGTGGTGTGCAGACATTCCCTCATCCCAAGAAGGCTAATAAGCTGATGTGGAGAACGGTTTTCTACAAAGGTGCAGATCTTGCCAACTTAAATCTGTTCTTTGTGGGACCTGATGGAATGAAAGATCTCCGGCTGGTCGAACTTCATGACGGTGGAATTGGCGTATTTACTCGCCCGCAATGGAAGGGGAAGAAGGGTGGACGCGGCAAGATAGGCTTCTTCCAAGTCTCTTCTTGGGAGGAGTTAACGATGTCAGCAATCGTGGAAGCTCCCCTGCTGGATCAGCTGTTCTATGATTCAGAGTGGGGAGGAGCCAATGAGGCCCACCGATTGCGGGGCGGCAAGATAGGTGTGCTGGGTCATATCGCCCGTTATGACAAACGGGGTCGCAGCTATTACCCGATGGTATTCACCTTGGACCCCCAGACGGGTGAACGCACGGACGTGGAACTCATTGCTGTCCGAGCTCATTTTGTTCCTGGACCGTCCAAACGTCCTGATCTGGAAGATGTAGTATTCAGCGGAGGACTCCTTCGCCATGAAGATGGCACCGCCACTCTATATGCGGGAACAGGTGATGCTGAAGCGCAGCGGATTACGATTGATGATCCTTTTATCAAATATGAAACTTGACCTCTGAGGAGTTTACACTAATGAATATACACAGATATGCGGAGAACCCGCTGATTACACCTGCTGATGTGTTTCCACACCGGGCAGATTTTGAAGTGATTGGAGCATTCAACGCAGGGGTAACCACCTACAAGGATGAAGTGCTGATGCTGCTGCGAGTAGCGGAGCGTCCGATCAGTCTGGATCCCAATATTGTAAAAGCACCCGTGTATAACCCGGACACTAACGAATTGGAGCTGCTCGAATTTCGCAAGGATGATGATCGTTATGATTTCAGTGACCCGCGTGTGATCCGCAATAAGCATAAGAACGGAACCTTTGAATATTTGACCTCCTTGTCCTATATTCGGATTGCCAGAAGTACCGATGGTCACCAATTTACGGTGGATGAACTGCCTTTCATCTATCCGTCCAACATTCAGGAAGTATTCGGAATCGAAGATCCGCGGGTAACGCAGATCGGCGATACGTATTATATTTACTACTCGGTAGTTTCACCGGTCGGGATCGGAGAATCGATGGTTTCGACAACAGACTTCATAACCCTGAAGCCGCATGGAATGATTTTTGGACCGGACAATAAGGATGTACTCATCTTCCCTGAGCAAATTAACGGCAAGTATTATGCCTTGCACCGCCCTACGATGAAGAGCATCGGTGAGCCGAATATCTGGATCGCTGAGTCGGATAATTTGCTGTATTGGGGCAATCATAAGCATCTTCTGGGACTTCGGGAGGGCATGTGGGACAGTGGCAGAATCGGCGGCGGTGCCGTACCTTTCAAGACGGAGAAGGGCTGGCTGGAATTGTATCACGGGGCCACGCTGGATCACCGTTATTGCATGGGGGCTGTGCTGCTCGATTTGCATGATCCAACAAAGGTGCTCGCCCGCTCGAATAAGCCTGTTATGGAGCCGGAAGCGGACTATGAGAAGAATGGATTCTTCGGCGATGTGGTCTTCTCCTGTGGAGCGATTGTGGAAGGCGATATCGTCAAAATGTATTACGGCGTCGCTGATACGTCAATGGCTTGTGCAGAGCTAAGTTTGCAAGAAATTCTAGACAGTCTGGACTACCTGTAGTCTATAGAATAGCGAAAAAGAACGCCAAAACAATGTGAATCTGTTTTGGCGTTCTTTTTTATATTTTGCGTTTTTAGCTTCAGCATCTTATACTTAGTACCAAGTACTAATATCTGATACTAAGTCGAGGGGTGAAGCAATTGATAGGTGCAAGAATTACAGCCATTGGTTCTTATGTTCCGGACAAAAGACTGACCAATGCCGATCTGGAGCGTATGGTTGAGACTAATGATGAGTGGATTGTCCAGCGGACTGGAATCCGGGAACGCAGAATCAGCCGCGAGGATGAATATACCAGTGATTTATGTACAGCTGCTGTGCAGGATCTAATGAAGCGTTATGGAAAAAGCGTTGAGGATGTAGATATGATCCTTGTGGCTACCAGTACACCTGACTTTGCTTCTTTTCCTTCAGTAGCCTCATTAATTCAACACCGCTTAAATATTCCGCTAACGGCAGGGGCTATCGATTTGAGCGCAGCCTGCGCGGGTTTCGTATATGCATTGCACACTGCTCATAGCTATGTAGCTTCCGGAATGCACCGCAAGGTGCTGGTCCTGGGTGCGGATACAATCTCCAAGATTACAGATTATACGGACCGCAGTACATGTATCCTGTTTGGCGATGGGGCTGGCGCTGTACTTGTGGAGAGTGATGAGCAGTCTTCGAGCTTTATGGGCTTCCATTTGGGCAGCGATGGCAGCGGAGCGCAGCATGTATACCGTACTGGCTTGTCCCGAACCCTGCAAGATATCGAGCTGATCGATTCACAGCTGCTTGTGCAGAATGGGAGAGAGGTTTTTCGTTGGGCGGTAAGAACTGTACCCCAGGGTGTTCAGCAACTGCTTGATCAGGCAGGGGTTGATCTGGCACAAGTGGACTGGTTTATCCCACACAGTGCGAATATGCGGATGATTGAACCGATTTGCGAAAGAATGAATTATCCTATAGAACAAGTGCTGCATAGCCTTGTGAATTATGGCAATACTTCGGCAGCCTCAATTCCCTTGGCGCTTGATTTAGGTATCCGTGAAGGCAAGGTACACAATGGCCAGCGGATTCTAATGTACGGCTTTGGAGCAGGACTGACCCATGCCGGACAGCTGTTACAGCTCGATCTTGATGAACAGAAGACCCAGCCTGCTAAAGAATAATTACAGTGAATCATTCCACACCTTCCTTATAGAGACAAGAAAGGACACCTCTCGCTTGCTTGATGGAGGTGTCCTTTCTATATTTGCCGGTAATAAGATTTATTGCGGGAAGTAATTGCTTATGCTGCTGCCACAGGATTCGCGGACGATCAGTGCAGGTTCAACTACGAAAGAGCCACCCTCTGACTGATTATTAATGAGGTCAAACAGCATGTGTGCAGCGAGTATACCTAGCCGTTGTTTGTTCTGGCGGATGGTAGTCAGCGTAGGACTTGTATATTTGCAGGCTTCAATATCGTCACAGCCGATAATGGCCACATCTTCAGGAATACTTAGGCCGTGTTCCTTCAACGCGCGGATAGCTCCCAGAGCTAATAAATCTGAGGCGGCGAAGACTGCTTTGGGCAGACTGCCGGATTGAATTAACTGCTGCATAGCGGTATAGCCGCTGGGCTCAAAAAAATCGTCCCCATGCACAAACCACTTCTCATTGACATTCAGGCCAAAACCTTCGATAGCCTTGATATAACCGGCTTCCCGCTGGTTGGAGATATCTGAATCCGAGGTACTGCCGATAAAACCCAGTTCCCTGTAGCCAAGCAAATAGAAATGCTCCACGACCTTGGAGGAGATCTGGAAATTATCCGACATCACATAACCCGACTTCTTTCCTTTAAGCTCAAGATCAACGCCAATACAAGGAATGCTGCTCATGTCGAGGTCTCGGATCGCCGTCTCCATCTTCTGCCCGGAGATAATTACACAGCCATCCACATGGAAATGAAGACAGCGCGAGTAATAATCCCCGCCACTAATAAACTTCTCGTTCGAAAAGAAAATGAGATCGTACCCCAGCACACCCATCTGCTTCTTGAAGGAATTGAGTACCTCTACGAAAAAAGGATGCGTAAAATCAACATTAAGCTCACCGGCAAAAATAACACCGATTAGATTCGACTTTCTGGTGGCAAGTGTTTTGGCCGAGTTGGAAGGTGAATAACCAGTCTGTTCGATGATCTCCAGTACTCTTTGTTTTGTCTTTTCGGAAACATCTGTATAATTATTCATAATCTTCGAAACTGTAGAGACAGACACACCTGCCATTTCGGCAATTTTTTTAATATTCAAGGGCACGCACAGCCACCTTCCGGCTAGAAATCAATTACAATTAAGTTTATTCGTAAAGGTAAAACAAGTCAATTGGCTAACCACGCTACCATTGCTGAAAAATGTTTCGTCTTTAATACATATTTTATGAGCTTAACGAAAACCACGAAACATGAACATGCCGCAGCATGGAGTAAATGCTATTTGCATAAGATAGTACTGAATGAAGATAATAATGTCATCCCCTTTTCAGGTTCTCGAAGAAACGGGTGCGTCCATATAAAGGACGGCGAAGCCTGTTCATCTTGTTTTACAGCTTATTATGAAATATGCTATGATGAGAGGATAATTAGGCTACAAAAATGTAACTTGTACGCTAACTACTGTTCTTTATATACGCATCATAAGGAAGCTCATTTAACAAACACCCCGTGAGGGGTGTTTTTCTTGAAAGATAAGTATTTTTACACGATAACTTATCCTTCTAAATAACTTATGCTTTGTCGTAAATCAGGAAGCAGCTGCTGCAAGGAGTCAAGAGAGGAGACTGCTCCATGACAGAGTCTATAAATGCCTGGATTGATTGGCTGCTGCAAACATTAGGGCTTTCGGGGCCATCCATTTTGTTCGCAACCCTTCCGCTCGCACTGCTGCAAAGTTTGTTTGGATTTTTCCCATTCGCGATTCTGATTGTCTTGCATGTCTCTGTATTTAATGTAATCGGGGGCATGCTGATCAGCTGGCTGGCTTGCAATGTGGGCGCTGTGCTGGTGTACTTTCTTTTCCGGCGTTATTTGTATAGCTGGTTTGACAAGAAGTGGGGCTCGAAGCTGAAGCGGTATGATAAATGGCAGCGCTATTTAGACCGGTATGGCATATGGACATTGGTATTACTGCGGACGGTTCCGATTATCCCGAACAATGTCATTAACTTTATGGCGGCAGTATCGCCGATTAAGGCTTCAGCCTTTATTTGGGGAACGGTGTTGGGCAATATGTCATACATCTGGCTGTTCGGAACGATAAGCTCTACCCTCATTGTGCCGCGGGAAGAATGGAATGGTTTTCTTGCCTGGTATGCTGTGTTCATGGTAATTCTTATCGGCATTTTTATCCGCAGACACTGGGGCCATTTGCAGGAAGATAAACGGAGTAGAATGAACTGAATGCTACAGTAATAATATTATGATAATGGCTAAGAAGAATGTTTCCCTAGCGTGTTGTTACGCGGGGTTACGTTCTTCTTTTTTGTCTTCTTTCTGAATACCTTATACCAATGTAGGCGGCTTGACCGCCTTGTAAGGCGGGAGGGATAAGGGAGCAATGGGCAGAACAAAAAAATGGGGGAGCCGAAGGCTGAGAATACCCGATCTCGGCCGCCTAAGGCTACCGAAAATGAGCTGGGACGGCATACCAAGACCTGCAGGGAGAAGTCCGGCGTTTAAGGCGAGACCCAGTAAGGCAGGGATTCGTCCACAAGGAACACGCTTTGAAGCTAAGCGGGGTCGTAACAGGGTGAAATTGACTGGCAGGGATGAAAGAAAACAGGCAGCTTCCAATGGGTTACAAAAGCCGCGCAAGCCGCGCAGCCGTCGTAAGTTCTGGTTGATCACCTCTCTATTGCTGATAGTAGTTGTACTGCAGAGCCTGCGTTATGTTGAGCTGCATTTAAAGCCGCCCATCTTGTATTTGGCGCAGATTCGTGTGAAGCAAATCGCCACAGAGTCGATTAATAAGGCGATTTCCTCTCAGGTCGCGAGTGGAGGCAATGCCGAGGAGCTAATTGACTGGAAGACGGATAAGAATGGGAAAATATCGGGTTTTATGCTCAACTATGCCGAGCATATGCGTATTACTTCCAAAGCGGCAGAAGTAATTCAGTCTACACTGCAGCAGCTTAATAATCAGACAGAGCATATTCCACTCGGTCAGGCGCTGGGCAGTCCGTTAATCGCTTCTTTTGGACCGGATATCCCGATCAAGATTCAGCCGCAAGGCGCGGTTAAGGTTGAACTTAACACTCGTCAGCAGAACGCCGGAATTAATATGATTCTGGTTGAGGTGTTTATTCATATCGTGACTGAAGTCGCGGTTGTGATTCCCTTTGACATGGAGCCACAGATTGTCGATACGGAAATACCTGTATCCTATCTGATGGTAGTTGGTGATGTGCCGATGTATTATTACGATAATCAAGGTCAGCCTGTGGGTACAAATGGAAGCAATGCACCTGGCATTGCGATTCCGACCCCTTCGCTGAACGGGAATAATTCAGGGACATCAGCAGGTTCAACTGATAAAGAGGATAACAACACCGCCGGTCAGAGCAGTGGCGTAGTAGCAGTTCCAGATACCGATGGAAATAGCCCGGATAATGGTAATGCTGGGACGGTTACGCCATAGAGCGTGAACAGTATTGTAGCAAGCGAATCCAGACCATAGAGGCAGTGAGCACTCCCGGAGCATGTAGAGGCTTCCGGGAGTTTTGTGATATATTGGATAATAAGTAGTTTATATAGAGATCATACCTGAATAATGAAAAGAGGGAGATCATGGATAGCTGTTTATTTATTCACGGCTTCACCGGTGGTGAATATGAAATCTCTCCGTTGTCCGAGTTTATGGAGCAGCATCATTACCGTTCGAGAACCTTTACACTGAAAGGACATGGTGGAAGCAGGCAAGATTTGCTGCATTCCGATAGACATGATTGGCAGCGGAGCGCTGAAGATGAATTGACCGAGCTGTTAAAGTCGAATGAAGCAGTTCATCTCATTGGCTTTTCCACCGGAGCCCTGATTGCATCCCAGCTTTCTGTACAGTATAAAATAAACCACGGATTAAATCGCTCACTTTATTGTCTACTCCTGTTTTTCCGCTAAATCCCATCGAATTGCTCAAGACCTTTGCCAGCCTGTCCATGCTTAAGAATTACATTAGCAAATTTGGTTCCACCCCTGCTAAGGCGACCAGAGAGTTTCAACGCCTGGTCCGTGAGAGCTTTGATGTCTATCCACAGATTGAGACTCCGACCTTGATTGTACAGGGTAAACGTGATCACCTTGTAAAGTCCAAAAGCGCTAATTACTTGCAGCAAGTGATCCCGACTAGTCATAAACAGGTACTAATGGTGGACAATAGCGGTCATATGGTTTGTCATTGTGAGGACAAGGAACGGATTATGCATGAAGTGCTGCTGTTTATTCAGCGTGTTGGTAGTTGAAGAAATTCTTCAATTTTCCCAAGAAACGGATACCGCCCTAAATGGATGGTGTCCGTTTTTTTTGTTTGTGCAGCAAATATTTTAAGCTTGACAACGCATACATACGCATGGTAATTTCTAGTAGGGAAACCGGTTTCCCTATGACGTTCTAATAAGAGAGGGAGATGAGGAATGAAACGCAAGTTATGGTTTATACCTATTCTGATCACGTCCATGATTCTTTCTATTGTCATTAATTTATTCGTCGTATCACCGGTTAAGGTGAGTGCAGCCAGCATAGGTACGGTTACCGAGAATGACACTATATACCAGATTATGGTTGACCGCTTCAACGATGGAGATTCTTCCAATAATGCTACCGGCGCAGCAATTCGCTACGGTGAAACCTCGGAAGATGACTTCCGATATATGAAAGGCGGCGACTGGCAGGGGATTATTGACAAGCTGTCCTATATCAAAAATATGGGCTACACCGCGATTTGGATTTCCCCAGTAGCAGAGCCGCAGATGACCAACCGGGATAACAATGGAACCGGAAAAAACACAGCGTATCACGGGTATAACGTGAAGGACCCTAACGCAGCAAATCCCTACTTTGGAACGAAGGAGAAGCTGAAGGAACTGGTGGATTCGGCGCATGCACTTGGCATCAAAGTAGTGATTGATGTGGTTCCGAATCATATCGGGGATTATATGCTCGGCAGCCAAGCGTATTATGATATTCCTACACTGCAGCCGGTAGCCCCTTTTAACAATCCGGCCTGGTATCACCACAATGGAGATATTAACTGGTCGCTCACAGACGGAAGATATGATCAGTGGGCGCAGGATTATTTGGAGAATCACGACCTGGGCGGGTTGGATGATATCGATTTTGATGTTCCTGCAGCCAAAGAGGCCGTATTCAATTCCATTAAAGGGTGGTTTGACTATACGGGAGCCGATGGAGCTCGTGTTGATGCTGCCAAGCTGATAAAACCGACGGATATTGGGGCCTTGCAAAATCTGCTGGGCGTCAATACGTTTGGTGAGAATTTTGACGGTAATGCCGAATTTGTCTCACGCTGGGTTGGCAGTGGGAAAGAATGGGGAATGCTGGATTTCCCGTTGTTCTTCTCAGTTCTCAACAGCTTTGCCTATGGACAATCGTTTGATTCTAATATCAAAAGTACGTTGGCACTAGACTCCTACTACAATGGGAATGCCAACCATATGGTTACCTTTATCGACAATCATGACCGCAACCGTTTCTTGACGGAAGCCGGGGGTAGCGTAGAGAAGATGCAGAATGCCTTAACCTTCATCTTTACGGTACGAGGCACCCCCGTTGTTTTTCAGGGGACGGAGCAGAACAAGGGGAATGGCAACAGCCAGATTATGACGGGGGGAATTGCCGATACCTGGAACCGCTGGTCAATGGTGAAGCGGGATGCTAGCGGCAATGTGATTGAGAATTATTTTAATGAGAATACAAGCACTTATAAGTATGTAGCCAAGCTGAACGAAATCCGTAAAAACAATCCGGCCCTGCGTACAGGCACACAACGTGAAATGTGGTCGGCTCAGAATCTCTATGCCTTCTCACGGCGTATAGACAGCGGAAGCAATCTAGGTCAGGAGGCCATCTCCGTATTCAGTAACGCAGCAAGCGGCTCACAGACCGCAACGATTCCACTGCGTGCAGAGAGTACGCTCTCGGTAGGAACTGTACTGATTAACCAGTTGAATACTTCGGATACGGTTACTGTGCAAGCTGGAGGTGCAACCGGCAAACAGATTACAGTGACTGTCGGAGCCAATGCTGCGAAGATCTATGCCAAACAGCAGCAGCCAGTAGATACAGTAGCACCTACTGCTCCAACGGGTGTGAATGCCACGGTGCAGAGCGCTTCAAGTGTTCAGGTAAGCTGGACGGCATCCACTGATGTTGTGGGCGTAACTGGCTATGAAATTTACCGCAATGGTGTCAAGGTTGGTACCTCTGCAACAACCTCATATACGGATACTGGATTATCTGCGAACACGACTTATACCTATACGGTAAAAGCTTTTGATGCTGCAGCCAATCTATCGGTGCTGAGCGCGATTGCTTCAGTGACGACTCCTGCGGGGAACAACGTTACTATTTATTATAAGCAGGGCTATACTACACCGTACATTCATTACCGTCCTGTCGGAGGGACATGGACGACATCGCCGGGTGTGGCTATACCGGTCTCGGAAGTGAGCGGATATAACAAAATCACGATCAATATCGGCTCCGCAACCCAGCTTGAAGCCTGCTTCAACAATGGCTCCGGCACCTGGGACAGCAATGGCGGCAGCAATTACCTGTTCGGCACTGGAACATGGACCTATACACCGACTGGAACGATTGTATCGGGCGGACCTGCGGTCCCTACCGCGACACCGACATCCACACCAACCCCAACGGTGACACCGACAGCAACACCAACACCAACCGTGGCGCCAACGCCAACGGTCACACCAACGCCAACAGCCACGCCAATAGGAAGCACAGTGAAGGTCTACTATAAGAATGTTGCCTTTAGCAGTTCTTATATCTATTACAAGCTAGATGGCTCAACAGTCTGGACGACCACTCCAGGTGTACAGATGACAGCTTCTGGTTTTGCTGGTTATGCAACAGCGGACATCCCGCTGGGTACTTCAGCCGGGATAACCGCAGCTTTCAACAATGGTAGTGGAACGTGGGACAGCAATGGCGGCAGCAATTATCATTTTGCCGCAGGGACCTGGAGCCTCGTGAATGGGAGTATCGCAGCCGGTACGCCACAAGCGGACAGCGTAACCTTCCGTGTAAGCGTTCCGGCAACTACACCAGCCAGCGGACCGATCTATCTCACGGGTTCATTCAACAGCTGGAATGCGGCAGATGCGGCTTACCAGTTGACCAAGGGCAGCGATGGGATATATTCGATAACGCTGAATCTGCCGGCTGGAACCGCTGTGCAGTATAAGCTCACGCGGGGAACGTGGGCAACCGTGGAGACTGCAACGGGCGGTGGAGATATCGCCAACCGGGCGCTGACACCATCCGGTGGTGCACAGACGGTAACACTGACGGTGCAGCGCTGGAAGGATCAATAAATTACAAGGTGTACTAAAAGCCAAGGAGCGGCTCCCGTTGGGGGCCGCTCCTTGGGAATTCCTGCATTTTTTACAATAATGATAGACTGTATTTTATCCAGCATTTCCACGAGTGCGCTATATAAGTTGAACTAGAAAACTTAGCAAAAGGCAAAAGTAAGGGAGGGGAATTTTGGAACTGTAGGAGCGATAGCGACCGCCTTTGTCTCTGGATTTCATCCGCTAAAGCGGAATAAATCAAGAAATCGGGAGACAACAGCGGCCGGAAGTCCAAACATTCACCGCAGTTACGATTAAAGCCGATTCGGGAAAATCTTAGGTTCAACTTATATAGAATTTCTCAGGGTAGATTCACGTGGAATCAGCTCCGGCTCCAGCAGCAGATAACGGGAAGGCAAATCGCTGTTGCGGATTCGCTCCATCAGCAAATGGCCTGACGAGACACCTAAACTGAATGTATCAATATTTAATGAAGTTAAGGGTGGTGTGGTATAGCGGGACAGAGGATATTCGTCGAAAGCAGCTATCCCCAGCTGTGAGGGCACGTGTATCCCTAATTCCTTGGCTGCCTGAAGCACTCCGAAAGCAACGTAACTGCTCATGCAGACGATAGAATCCGGCCGTTCTTCGCTTTGCAGAAGCTCCAGCGCTGCCTGATAGCCAGCATGCTCGTCGGATTGTCCGTTTACGATCCAGTTGCTGTTAACGGAAATTCCTGCCTGCATAAGCGCCTGCCGGAAGCCATTGCAGCGATGGGTAAAGATGGTTTCGAACTGCTGGCCGCCGATAAAGGCAATAGCGGAATAGCCCTGTTCCAGCAGATGTCCAGTTAACATTCGTCCACCTAATACATTGTCAAAATCTACCCAGCTCGCCGGAGGAATGATCTCGCCAATGGAGATATAAGGGAACTGAAGCCGGTTCAGTTCTATAGACAGTTCCTCAGTCAGCACCGAGTTGTTGGCAATGAGGCCATCCACACGTTTGCTCCGCACAAGCCTGTTCAGAAAATGTCCCTCCGGATGGTCATGCTGTACATTGGAGAGGGTCAGTTCGTAATTCAGGGGACCGATGACACTCTCGATTCCACCGATGATGTTGTAGAAGAATTGATTCAAGAATTCACTTTCTTTGGACATGTCGACCAGTAGGCCGATATTTAGGCTGCTTTGTCTAGCTAAGCCTGTTGCGATGCTACTAGGTATGTAGTTCATCTGCTGCATAATTTCTCTGACTTTGCGTTTCGTATCCTGAGATATTTTGGGTGAATCGTTCAGCACCTTGGACACGGTGGATTTGGCTACATTAGCTGCTTTGGCAATATCCGAAATCGTAACCTTCATCATTTTCCCTCTTGACCTGAATCGATATTTGTAACCATAATAACACAAATTTAGCAGGCCCTCTAATCATACTGCCTCAGATAAATATAACGTAAACAAGGATAGAAGGAGTGTAATATTTTATGTCTCAGAGATGGTTTTTGTATCACACCAGTGAAGATCCGTTTGCTTTTCCCGTCGGTCCAGGAGTTTTGAAGCTGCGTTTATTTGTACAGAGTGGGCAGCACTTATCCTGCACCGTGGTCCATTCGGATAGATATGATTCGCCGGGCAGTGAAGTCCCTATGCCAATGGAAAGAATCGGTTCAGCAGGTGCCTACGATATTCATGAAGCGATTATAATGACAGATACCAAAAGAAGCAGATATTTGTTCCATGTGGGGAATCCGGCTGGCGATTACCTGTGGTACGGGGAGAGAGGGATGTCGGAGAACCGCGAACATGCGGGTACTTTTCAATATGCCTATATTCATCGCTCACTAGCGATGGAAGTGCCAACATGGAGTGTTGATGCGGTAGCTTATCAGATTTATCCCAGCAGCTTTAATCAAGGAACCTTACAAGGGATTTCTGACAAAATACCTTACTTACAGGAGCTAGGCGTAACCGCCATTTATATGACGCCAGTATTTGAGTCACCTTCCGAGCACAAATATAATACCTCGGATTATTATAAGGTTGATCCGGCATTCGGAGATATGAATGGCTTGAAGGAGCTTGTGAGGGACGCCCATCAGCGGGGGATCAAAGTGATTTTGGATGCCGTGTTTAATCATTCGGGCGATACTTTTTTTGCCTTCAAGGATGTATTGGAACACGGTGAAGCCTCACCATATAAGGATTGGTTCTTCATTCATTCTTACCCAGTTGCACAGTTTCCCCTACTTAATTATGAAACGTTTGCCAAAGCTGAAGCCACGATGCCCAAGCTGAATATGGATCATCCGGATGCCGCTGATTATATGATAGCTGTTGCTAAGCATTGGGTACGCGAAGCGGGAATTGATGGCTGGCGTCTGGATGTAGCGAATGAAGTGAATCCGTCATTCTGGTCCCGTTTTCGGCGGGAGCTGAAGTCTGAATATCCTGAATTGCTGCTGATCGGTGAGATCATGCATGCTTCTGGACCTTGGTTAAGAGGCAATCAGTTCGATGGCGGCATGAACTATTTACTGCGGGAGGCGATGCTGGAATTCTACGCTCAGCAATCGACGGGACCCGTGCGCTTTATGGAGCAGTTGCTGCATCTGGAGGCGCTGTATAACGATCAGGCTAATCAAGCGATGTTCCAGCTCATTGGCAGCCACGATACGTTGCGCTTCTTAACAGCCTGCAAGCAAGGTGGACGCGGCTGGGATCGGGAGCGCACCGCTGAGCAGCGGATGAAGCTAGCTGTTTTTTTTCAACTGACCTATATCGGGATTCCGATGATCTATTATGGCGATGAGGTTGGAATGGAGGGGGCCACCGATCCTCACTGCAGAAAACCAATGATTTGGCAGGAGCAGGAGCAGAATACGGCACTGCATAAGTGGTATAAACAACTGATTTCTTTAAGAATGGAGCATGATGTTCTGCGAAAGGGTTCATTCCGTCCATGGTTTACGGATGAAGTCCGTAATGTGCTCGGATATATTCGGAGCAGTGGGCAAGAGAAAATGGGCTTAATCATCAACAATTCTCCAAATTCATATCAGCTAGAGCTGTGCCGCTACCGTTCCGATAAGAACGTGCTGACCGATCTATTGTCCGGAATGACTATCAGGAACTCGAACCGATTAATCGTTGAGGTTGAACCGTTTGGCTGTCTAATGCTTCATTAAAGTTCGGTTAATGTACTTTCTTTTTGTTTTTGAGTGCTCTATACTCCTTATTCTCCCATTGTTTAAGCAAGGGATAGGGGTCGAAAGCCCATTCAATGATGCCTCGATCCCGATATATTCCATAATGCAGATGCGGGGGGAATTTTCCCTGCGTACCGGGATTTCCATAGCCGGAGCTGCCGACCCAGCCAATGGTCTGCCCTGGTGTAACAATATCTCCACGTGAGACGGATTTGTCATAGCCCGCCAGATGAGCGTAATAATGGTAGCGGTTCTCGATATCACGAATGCCGATCCTCCAGCCCCCGTATCGGTTCCAGCCTTTGGTCTCCACTATGCCATAACAGGTGCTGCGTACAGTCATGCCTTGTGGTGCAAACAGATCGGTACCTTCGTGGATACGGGCGCCTCCCCAACTCCGGCCTGTGCCCCAGGTGCTGCGGTATGAATACAGAGTTCCGAGTGGCAGCGGAAAAGCATTACCCGATAGGTCAAGCCGTCCGAAATGCTCAAAAAGCTTGGCAAATTGATTAATCCGCTGCGCTGCACGGCCGTTATGATAGTATTCCCAGATGGCAATGCTGAAATCACTAGCGGAATCTCCGTATTGCAGCAAATGGTTGGCTACACTATATAGGACATCAGCATCATTCTCGGGATCAGCGAGACCGTCTCCCGAGCCATCGCGGCCGAAGCCACTGAAGAAGCTGATCGATGCCGGTGAAGTATCTTCCTGATCCGGGTTGAGCGGACCGGACCACACAGCTGGAGCTATGGTAATTCCGGTGAGTCGGGCTGTAGCAGGACGGTCTGCTTTGCTCTTTTTTGAAATCGTACGTTCATATTGATCTATGGCTGCGAACCTGAACCAAGGAATTCCAGTTGCCGCGCTCATTTGCTCATACAGTTCTTTACGGGCAGCTCCAATCTTTTCTGAGCTGTTATAGGAATCAACACTGCTGTTATTCAACGCTGGGAGAACTGAACCTTGGGCAGCTGTGAGATCGGGAATTCCACAACCTCCCCAAAGGATCACGGCTGCACACAGACACAGCATAGTTCTGCGGACTATAAGATTCTGAAACAGGGAGAACATGATAATAACCTCCTATTATTAGGCGTACGAATACTGAGTGAAGTAATCTTTTCAAAAGACATCGGTTAGGCCATTTATTATAGATTGAAGCAAAAGGATGTTTTTTATCCGTTCTTGCTTAAAGGAACCATTATGCTCGGAGCTTCCTCGCTGATGAGGCTGTTGTTTTTTGCTTTCCCTTTTTCACAAAAACAGGCAATTGCGATCTGCACATGCTATAATATGAGGCAACAACTTTTAACTACAGATATTACATTCAGGGGAAAGCGGGGTTTACCACTTTGACTAATAGGACAGCCAAACAACCCAAGCCGGACTGGATTAAGATCAAGCTAACCACCGGTGATAGCTACCAGGAAATCAAAAGTATGATGCGTTCCAAAACTTTACATACCGTATGCGAGGAAGCCCGCTGCCCGAATATTTATGAATGCTGGGCAAGCCGTACGGCTACCTTTATGATTCTGGGTGATATCTGCACACGGGCTTGTCGTTTTTGTGCTGTGAATACCGGATTGCCGACTGAGCTGGATCTGCTGGAGCCTGAACGTGTGGCAGAAGCAGCGGAGGGTATGAACCTTCGTCACTGTGTGGTGACAAGCGTAGCTCGTGATGATCTTAAGGATGGAGGTTCAACGATCTTTGCCGAGACGGTGGCTGCAATTCGTAAGCGCCTTCCTTTATGTACCGTAGAAGTGCTTATTCCCGACTTTCTGGGAGAGCGGGACAGCTTGCAAATCGTGATGAACAGCAATCCTGATATTCTTAACCATAACATCGAGACTGTAGAGCGGATGTCAGATCGTGTACGGGCCAGAGCCAAATATCGTCGTTCCTTAGAGCTGCTGCGCAGAGCCAAAGAGATGAAGCCTGATATTCCTACCAAGTCGAGCATTATGCTTGGGGTGGGAGAGGAGTGGGACGAGATCCTGCAGGCGATGGATGATTTACGAGCAGTGGATTGCGACATTTTGACTTTGGGTCAATATCTGCAACCTTCACCCAAGCATTTGGACGTTGAGAAATACTATCCACCTGAGGAATTCGCTATACTGAAAGAAGAGGGAATGAAGCGCGGCTTCAGCCACGTGGAATCAGGCCCGCTTGTCCGCAGTTCTTATCGCGCACATGAGCAAGTGAAATCAGCTGCCGATGCACGTGAGAAGAAACGTAGTGTAGTTTCCAGTTAATACAAATTATTAAGGTAACAGATTTTTTGATTTTGGTTTTGTTTTGTAGAGAGAGTTTAAGAAGCGTTCAGCACCTTAAACTGAAACTTTCTCCACTAACCCTGTTGATAAAGTCATGGAGAGAAATCTTGGAACTGTAGGAGCATAGCGTTCGCCCAAAAGCTTTCCGGAGGAAAGCTCGCATCGGAAGCATATGCTGTTGTATGATTTTTACCGCAAACAGCGGCATAAATTCAAAAAAATCAGACAACAGCAGCGGCCGAAAGTCCAAGATTTCTCGTAATGACGGCATATCAACACCTATCTCATCATTTTGAAAGGCAGGCGACATTGGCTTGATCGTTATAGGCGGAAAAGGCTACGAGCTTATGTTGGATCATAAGGACGGTTGGAATCCGGAGGCGTTTCGCGGCAGGTACAGCGAGGTGCTGGATCGATATGATTATATTATTGGTGACTGGGGTTACAGCCAATTGCGTTTGAAGGGCTTCTATCGGGACAATCACCCTAAGGTGAACCGGGATACAGCAATTTCAAGCATGGTGGACTATATTAATGAATATTGTAATTTTGGCTGCGCTTATTTCGTGCTGCATAAATTAAAAGAAGCGCCGATAGAGGGAACCTTCAAGGATATTCTGATCAAAGAAATCCCTGAACCTGGTACGGAAGAGGCTTTGGAGGAAGAATCCGCAGCACTTCTGGCGGCTGCCCCTGCGAAGGAGAATTCTAGCCGGGAAGCAACAGGGAAGCAGAACTCGCATCATGGTTCTACGGGCAAGGATGCTTCGGCTAAAGACAACATTGTGAAGGACAGGCCTGTTAGGGAACACCAGAGCAAGAACCATCGAAGCAAGGACGCGCAGGGTAAGAAATCTAACCGAGAATTTCAGGCCAGACCGCCGCAAGGCCAACCGCAGAACTCTCAGAATTCACAACCTGCACAACCTCAGCCCGTACAGTCTCCACAGCCACCTCAGAACTAAAATGAATTCATCAAAAAAAAGGAGTATCTCTTAGCCATTTGCATGGCTTTGAGATACTCCCTTTTTTCGTATGGAATTTAGAATTATTTTACGGATAATTTCAATTGATTCGAAGCGGCATTATAGCTCCATACCAGTGAAGGGAATTTCTTCTTGAAGGCATTTAATTCTATGAAAGTCTCACCGTTCTGGGAGAGCGCCTCTTTAGAAGCTAGCGAGAAACCGGATGTTTTGCCGGCTCCGTTCGTGACAAGCACCTTCTTGTTCTTGGCATCCCAGGTAACATCACTCTCCAAGAGAGCGGACAATACTCGTGCAGAAGCATAAATTGCCTTGCCCTGCTTCACTAGGCCTACGTTACCAGCAAATGCGCTTCCGTTGATATTCAGAATATGATTGTCACCGGAGGCTTCAAAGCTGGTCATACCAGCAATCTGCAGGGCAGTAATTAGCTGGGCACTTTTGCCTTGAATTTCAATATCGGGAGAAAGCCCAATATGGTTGAAGTCCTCTTTGTCTGGAGTTAAATATTTCTGGGTCGTCAGCTTCAGCATATCACCGTTTGACATCGGCAGAAGGCTTTGTATACGCGCTTTACCAAATGAACGGGTGCCAACAACAGTAGCGAGTTTATTATCGCGTAGTGCGCCTGTCAAGGCCTCGGAAGCACTGGCAGTATATTCATTCGTCAGGATAACGACAGGCACATTAATTTTGCTGCCATCCGTGATGGTGACTGGTGTCAATGTGCCACTTTGGTCAGAGGTATACATCATGATTCCTTTATCAATAAAGTTAGAGGCAATATTGTAAGCAGAATCCATATAACCGCCCAAATTGTCTCTTAAATCAAGCACCATCGATTGCATGCCTGCTGCGCGCATATTCTTAAGTACGGCTGCAAACTCTTCATCAGAGGTCTGTGTGAAGCCGCTTAGTGTAATATAGGCGATCTTCGGTCCGATGATTTTGCCGGTAACAGAGGTAGATGCAATATCATTTCTGGTTACGCTGTAGGATTTGGTAACTCCATTTCTGAGGATTAGCAGCGTTACTTTTGTCCCTGCAGCTCCGCTCAGTTCATCTCCTTCGGTATCATCAATGGCTAAACCATTGATTTTGACAAGGGTATCGCCACGCTTCAGGCCCGCTTGCTCTGCAGGAGAACCAGGCATGATTTCTTCAATATACAGCTCTTTACCCGTATATTGGAGTTTGATTCCGATACCGACATATTCGAGATCAACTTGATTCTCGAAATCAGCGGCTTCTGCCTTGTCGAAATATTGACTGTACGGGTCATCGAGAGTGTTCACCATGCCGTCTATGGCACCGCGAATCAAGGTATCCTTGTCGATTCCCGACAGGTTATAAGTCTCCAAGTAATTCATAACCTCATTAATCAGGTCACTATTCGAAGAAGCCTGAGCATCCTCTGCAGCGAAAGCGGATGGAGCAATTACGATGGATAAAGCCAGACAGCTGCTGAGCAGAGCGGTCATTATTTTACTGGATTTCATGGGTTCATACGTCCTTTTTATATTTATTTAGAAAGCTCATAAGAAACATTGTAGGTATCATCGATAGTCCACGAACCATTATCTGCTTTGGACAGAATGAAGATATTTCCTTGCTCGTAAGTCTCTGCTTCACTAGCTTCTTTATCCTTGCTTTCTATATAGATGGCTGCTTCGCCAGCACCGTAGTAGTAGATGTTGGAGATTCCAGGAGTATAGGTAATATTGTAAGAAGTGAAGAACTCATTAAGATCTGCTTTGACAGAGGCGTTATATTCCTCACCGTATGAAGTCATGGTAGAGATTACACCCTCCGTATTTTCTTCATTCAAATATTGATAATATTTATTAATATTGTTCTTAATTGCTGTACTGTCAGCCTGAGGAACATCGACGGTGGTTAGCGCCTGGTCACGCGTCAGTAGCACTGTTGAGTTCTGCGATTCAAAATCTGAAATCTTCCAGACTCCATTTTTGCGGACAAGTGTATACAAATATTCAATTTGTTGATCTGGCATGTAATAGCCACCCGTGCGCACCGAATGCTCTATCGTATAGACTGTAGCTTCATTGGCCTTCAGACTAAGAATCTCCAAATTGTCAATGGTGTTCTTAAGGTCGTATTGTTCGAAGGTGGTATTCAGATCGGCGACAGACTCTGTATAAGAGGATTCCGAATCCATCAAGGAGTAGAAGCTAATGGCTTTTTCCTCGTTATAATATTGGTTAGATAAGTTGATTAATGCTGTTATGGCAGCTTCATCCGCTGTTTTGGAGACAGCCGTGTCAATCTGTACACTTCTGTTAGCGGGATTCCAGACTGCCGTTCCACCGGTTGCTTCAGCAATGAAACGTAAAGGTATGTAGGTTGTACCGCTCTGAGAGAGTGGCGCTAGAGTCAGTTTTTTGACTGTTCCGTTAACGGTTGCGCGGTTGCTGCCCACTTTAAGGCTGATCACCAGATCCGCACTTTTACCGGTTACCGTTTGGGTCTTGGCATCCCAGAGTACCTGTAGTCCAAGCTTCTCAAAAACGACCCGGAAGGGTACGAGTACTGAATTGTTCTGCAAAAATGGTGATCCTGCGGTAAAGGTAACTTTACTGCCGTTAATATACACATCAATCGGTTTTGCAGCGGCAAATGCCGGGACTGCAAGCACCAGAGCCAGCAGGCTGATGCTTAAGAGGGACAATAATTTCTTCAACAATATTCTCTCCTTTTATATACAGCTCTTTGTAAAATAGCCTCATTATACCATTTGATTTCTCTCTATGTCTATCCAATCATGTTAGCTGTAATGCTGTATTTTGTTAACGTGCTGCAGCGCAAAAACAGGCCGGAGATGAAGGCATCTCCGGCCTGTTGCAACTTCTTGTTAGTTGAGGATCGCCCCATGATATACAGGGTGAAGTTACTAGATTAGAAAAGCATCGCGGACACGATTCCAGAACGGAAACGGACGGTATCTGGCAAAGCTGATCTTCTTGTCCGAGACTTGGCAGCGTACGGAAATGAGGTCATCCACTGGGATATTATTATGGTCAATGGTAAGCAGTAGACGCTGGTCTTTACGCGAGAAAATATCGCAGTGATGATGCTTTGGCAGCAGCAGCGGTGAACCCATTGTTCGGAATACACGATTGTTAATAGAGGCAATTTCAGAAATCTGCAAGGCTTCGATTGAGGGATGCACCATGGCTCCCCCAAGGCTTTTGTTATAAGCCGTGCTGCCGGAGGGAGTGGATATACATAGGCCGTCACCCCGGAACATTTCGAAGGTAACGTCATTAATGTCCATCTGAATGACTACGGTTCCGTCAACACCCTTAAGGGTGAATTCGTTAAGGGCAATGTGGGACGAAGAACCTGATTTCTTATGGATTTCCAGCTCCAACAACGGGTATTGAACCATACGTGCCTTGGTCGGTTTGGACTCACCACACATATAATCAATTAAGGTCGGCAATTCTTCCGCCTGCCAGTCTGCATAGAAGCCAAGATGACCGGTATGCACGCCTACGAAGGCCAGATTCGGGATCTGATCGATAAAAGTATGAAAAGCGTGCAGCATGGTACCGTCTCCGCCAATCGATACAACGATTTCTGGAGACTCGGCATCCAGTTGCAGGTTCCGTTCCGCCGCTAGCTTGTGAAATTGCTCCGCAAGATTCGTAGACAGTTGGTCACCGCGGTCCAGAACATAATATCTCAAGATGTACAGGCTCCTTTGTTTAACTCAGTCATACAAAGATCATAATCAATCTTGACGCGGAACACAATATTTGCAGGTGTAAAAAATTGCGGATATAGGAAAGTACGGCTTTTCGATGTTCATCCATTCCGCCGGAACCTTCTAATGATCGCGCCGAAAGCCAGGATAAACAGTGATAATAGCAAACCAATAGCCAATAATATACTTAGTAGCCCCAGACTTGCGGCGATGCCTGAAGCAGAAGGGGCAAAGGCAGTGGCGGCAGGCAGGGAGCTCCAGTCACTGGACAGCCTTGTGCCCATTACGGGGCGCCAGAGCAATAGCGCCAATCCTGCTGCAAGCACAGCATGAATCAGCCTAGCGGTCATGAAAGGCAGGTAACGCAGTCCGGTGCCGTTCAGAATACTGGCGACTTGGGCATGTACAGACAGGCCACCCCAGGAAAGAATAAAGGCAGCAGTGGCAACCTTGAAATGAAGCGGTAGTGAAGCGGCTGCTTCACCGGCGGAACGAGCACCGAGGGTAACTTCGAAGAAGCCATTTCCCAAAGCTCCTGCCAGCTCCGGGGGGAATCCTCCTAGAGAGAGAAGCTGACTCATAAAGCGGAAGAGATAAGACATAATTCCAGCGCGGGCGAGCAATTCCATGAGCACATTGAAGAATACAACCAGGCCACCTACGACAATAATAAGCTGCAAAGAGGATTGAATGGCGCTTTTCATAAGCTCGCCAAGGCTTCGCCCGTCCTTGCGCCTAGCTTCAGCCATGGAAATTAATGCAGTTCGCAGTCTGGGTCCACTCTGAATGGTTGGAGTTTGTTGTCCAGGGACCGTTGAATCTGGTGTGGAGATGACCTCTTCGCGTCTCCCGTGAAAGGACATTAACAGTCCGACGAGTAAGCCGGCCCCATAGTGGGAGAGAGCCAGAATCAGCCCCAAAGAGGCATCATGAAAGAAGCCAACCGATACCGCACCAAGCAGAAATATGGGATCGGAGGAGGTGGTGAAAGCTACCAGCCGCTCCCCTTCAATTCGACTAATCAGATTCTGCTCCCGCAGCTTGGCGGTTAATTTTGCGCCAACAGGATATCCTGATACATATCCCATAGCAGCAACGAAACCACCGCTGCCCGGAATCCCGAATAGAGGGCGCATAAGCGGATCAAGCAGGGTGCCGAAGAGATGAACAACACCGAAGCCCAGCATGATTTCGGAAATGACGAAGAAAGGAAATAGTGATGGGAAGAGCACGTCCCACCATACGGTTAATCCGCGCAGTGCCGCGCTGAGAGATGCTTCCGGATGAATAAGCAGCAGCAGCATACAACCCGCCAGCCCCAAAGCCAGTAGCGGGCCGTGAATTTTTTTAACGTCCATGATTTCCGCCTCCCGATCTATGGTAAGATGTATGCGAAAATAGGGACAAACAGCACAAAAAAATAGAGAAAACGATTACAGTAGGCGGTGCAATTTCGCTGAAATTATGATATTATAAAATTAATTAATGCACACCTCTGTTACGTCTATAAATAGGGATGGAGTGATGGTGATGAGTATAGTTGCCGGAGTTCTCGTTTGTGCTTTTGTTTATGTAATCCGGGTCTCTCTTGTCGCTCCCGGTGATGAGGAATTTCGGACCTATTAAAAATATGCTTGAAATATGCTGATGGCGCTAAACAATTGTTTAGCGTTTTTTTCTTGAAAATATAGCAGCCTAGTCTTAGATTCAGGGACACTGTGGAAGAAATCCCTGTAGCACTTTTTTTTTGGTATAATAAATAGACCGTTACATTAATATGGCAGAAAGTTGGTAACCTCCAATGAACCCAAATGACAGTATATACGATAATCTGGGGGGAGCTAAGGGACTTCACCATCTGGTGGAACTGTTCTATGATAAAGTAAAGCAACATCCCCAGCTAAGCTTGTTATTCCCTGCAGACATTGCTCCTGTACTGGAGAAGCAGTATCAATTCCTTAGTCAATTCTTCGGCGGTCCAGGTCTTTATTCGGAACTTCATGGTCATCCTATGATGAGAGCAAGACATATGCACATCCCCATTACACCGGAGCGTGCGGAGGAATGGCTACAATGCATGAAGGAAGCATTGGAAGAAACGAATGTGCAGGAACCACTACGTACACTTGTTATGGATCGCTTGGCGGGACCTGCGAATCACTTTGTCAACATGCCCGAGGAATAAAAGCGAGGTTGATTGTGAAAGGAATGAGGGCATTTGTCAGAATTAATACCGTTGTACTCCATTAAGGTTAAGTGCTGCAACTGTGAACATGAATTTTCAACCTCAAGGGTACGGCCAAGTCTTAAGAAGGCTGTGCGCCGCGATGCTGATTTCTGCTCCTATTACAAGGATGAGAACCCGGACTATTATGTTGTGCGGGTCTGCCCGAACTGTGGATTTGCTTCTACGGAGAATTCAGCGGACAAGCTGGCCGACTGGCAGCGTAAAGCATTTGATGAACAGATAAGAAAACGCTGGAAGAGCCGCGATTTCGGTGAGCAGCGCAACTGGGATATAGCTCTTGAAACATACAAGCTATCGCTGATTTGCGCCCAGTGCATTAATGACAAGGATCGAATTATTGCCAGCCTCCTGCATCATATTGCTTGGTTATACCGTTATCAGGGTGATAGTGTGCAGGAGCAGCGCTTTTTGCGATACTCGCTGGATGCATATATTAAGGTATATGAAACCGATGGGGTTGGAGGTAATGATGCCCGCCTTATGTACCTGATTGGTGAGCTGAACCGGAGAATCGGCGAGTTCTCCACTGCAGTAAAGTGGTTCTCGCGTCTGGTAAATGATCAGAGGATTGTGGATGCGGCAATGATTCGGGCAGCACGTGAGCAATGGGCTGTTTTGCGTGAGCAAATGCGGGGAGAAGGGCTGGATGCCGAGGGGCTACCTTCAGCTACTTAGTCTATAGAGGAAATAAATAAAAGATCAGAGAGGAGAATCATCCTCTCTGATCTTTGCAGGCAACCAAAGTGTACTGAGGTATGCTACATTTGTGTGTTCTCCAAGCCTAACGGACAGCCCGGTCAAACAACAGGTAATCTCCATCTGTATCCACCACAGTGGGGCTGGTGTGGCAGCAGGGGAAGACAAGCAACTTCTTCTTGCCGTCACGTACGATTTGCAGTTCCTTTGGCTTCATGGGGAGAAGTACATTCTCCTCGTTGCAGAACGGGCAGTACTGTACATACATATCACCTAGAATAATGTCATAGGGCCAGGTATGACTGAAGGGGATCATTCCCTATCCTGCTCAGATTGAGGAACTTCAGTTTCACCATCGGCCTCTGGGTTGCTCTGCTTCTTGGATAATTCAGCTATTTTCTGCAATAAAATATGTTGAGGCATATGCATTAGGTGTTCCAGTGGAACGCCAAGTTGTTTGGATAACGTAATAGCCGTTTCCGGCGAAATTTGCAGCGGCTTCATAATGATACCCTCCTAAAATTTTGTGAGTCTCGAAAGCATAAGCTAAAGTTTTGTTATATCAAATATATCGGTATCGTTAATCACTTTACCATGGCCTTAAGCCAATTACAAAGAAAACTATAATGAAATTAAAGGAATGGTGAGAACACATGAAACAACCTTTATCGCTAACTTGGGAACTGGAGTCTATCTTTCCGGGAGGCTCTTCATCTCCGGAATTTGCAGGCTTCTTAGCAATGCTGGAGGCGGATATTGAGACCTTGGGACAATATGTCAAAGAGGCGGTATCACCAACCGATCTCCTCTCTACCAAGGATCTGGACATCGTTATAGAACTGCTGCAAAGCTGCTCAGGACGTCTTGTACAGGCTTCCGAATTCGTTGGTTGCCTAGGTGCACAGAATCAGCAGGATAAGGGAGCAATACGGCTGTCAGGCAAGGTAACGGGAATGCGTGCCGGTTTCGAGGGAATAAGCTCGCAATTCGATAATGTGCTGCGTGAAACCTCAGATGAGGTTTGGGCCGCGTGGATGCTCCGCCCCGAGATTGCTCCGCTTACCTTCGTGTTGAGTGAAAGCCGGGATTTAGCGCGGGAGAAAATGAGTCCGGAGCTGGAAAGTCTGGCTTTGGAGCTGGCCGTTGATGGTTATCACGGCTGGAGCGAGCATTATGAGACGATCGTTAGCTCGATAAAGATCCCTTTCGAGGATCAGGATGGAAGCAAACTGCTGTCTGCAGGCCAAGCTTTTAACAAGCTGGATGATCCTGATCCTAAGGTTCGTGAAGTGATGTTCCACAAGTGGGAAGAAGCATGGAGCGGGGCTGCGGACTATTGTGCGGATGCCTTGAATCACTTGGGCGGCTTTCGCCTGAAGCTTTATAAAGGCCGGGGCTGGGAAGACGTATTAAAGGAGCCGCTAAGCATAAACCGCATGTCGCATGAAACACTCAATGTGATGTGGGATGTCATTACCAACAGCAAGCCGGCGCTCGTAGCCTACCTTCAGCGCAAAGCGAAGCTGCTCGGTTTGGATTCTCTGACTTGGACCGATGTCGAAGCTCCGGTTGGTAAATCGACTGCCAAGATTCCTTACGAGACTGCGGCAAAAGACATCGTTACACAATTTCGCAAATTTAGCCCGAAGCTGGCGGAATTTGCCGAGCGTGCTTTTGACAACAACTGGATTGAAGTTGAGGATCGTTCCGGCAAACGGCCGGGTGGATTCTGTGTCTCTTTCCCGGAGAGTAAAGAATCGCGGATATTTATGACCTACAGTGGTACACCATCCAATGTCTCGACATTGGCACACGAACTGGGCCATGCTTATCATTCCTATCTATTGGATGATCTGCCGTTATTCAATCAGAACTATGCCATGAATGTAGCTGAAACCGCCTCAACCTTCGCCGAGGTCATTGTAGCGGATGCCCAGGTAAAGGCAGCGAGCAACGATGAAGAAAAGCTGGTATTGCTTGAAGCGAAAATACAGAATAGTGTGGCCTTTTTCATGAATATCCACGCCCGCTTCTTGTTTGAAACCCGCTTTTATGAGAAACGCAAGGAAGGTCTGGTGAACGCGGAGGAATTGTCGGCGTTGATGGAAGAAGCACAGAAGGAAGCCTTCTGCGGCGTTCTTTCCGAATATCACCCTCACTTCTGGGCCTCCAAGCTGCATTTTTATATTACGGATGTACCCTTCTACAATTTCCCGTATACGGTTGGCTATATGTTCAGTACAGGCTTGTATCGTCTTGCTTTGCAAGAGGGAGCAACATTTGCTGATAAATACGATAATCTGCTGCGGGATACAGGCGTGATGACTCTGGAGGATCTGGTGGCCAAACATTTGAATGTGGATCTGAAGAAGCCTGATTTCTGGCAGGGTGCAACCGATCTGATTGTAGCTGATATTACCGAGTTTTTGGAGATGACAAAGCATTTAGCGTAGTATTTTGTCGGAAAATAGACAAATGACGGATGATGAATTGGTTAAATGGATAATTAATTAGATGTATGAACACGCAAAGATCCCTGCAAAGGGGTCTTTTTTTAGATGGATAATGTCGAAAAAACTCGATTTTCAGAAAGCTATATACAATTAAATAACGAATTATGCGCATTTATAGGGATAATCACCCAATTATGTTGAATAATGTTGAAGGACAAGAAGTAGTAACCTATAATGAGCCTTAAGCCTTATATAAGGCTAGCTAAGACGATTACTAAGGAGGAAGGCGTATGCTCAAGACGGAACAACTTTCATTGGCAAGACAGATGGATATAGTGTTTAAGGAACTGCAGGAGGAATTATCAGCTTTGTCTTCTGGCACTGTATTTGTGCAAATACGAAATAATGTCATTGGGAAGTTCGGCATTCGACACAATCCTCTATCTGGACGGAACGGGGAATTTACAGCAGTGAATGAGGGTTTGACAGCAGTACAGCAGTCGTCCTTCCGATTAATGGCACTGGAAAGCCTGAAGTATAAACGGCGTTGGACACATGGTGAGATAAGTTATGAATTCGCAATTATGCAGGGAATAGTCGTTGTGGATGCCACGCTGGAGTCCAACTACAATATGGCCAACTTATTAATCCGATATCCGCGAAGTGCCCACAGTGAAAGCTCAGATCAATCGTACGGTTGAGAATAGTACATAAACTATAAAAGCAAAAGCCCTCTTGCGCTTCGACGAGAAGCGTAAGAGGGCTGAAAAGCTGTCCGGCATAAGGCGATTACATGCCTAGCCGATTAAAGCACTAAAGATAAGGCTGCACTAGTTCGAACGACCGGACAATTGTTGCTCTGCCAGTTGTACGAGACGTTTGGTGATGTATCCTCCTAAAGAACCGGTTTCGCGGGAAGTATAGTTCCCGTAATACCCGTCCGCTGGGATGGTTACACCCAACTCTTGTGCTGCTTCATATTTCAATTGTTGCAGAGCTGCATTTGCTTGAGGAACGACCAGGTTAGAACGGCTGCTACGACCTTGGCTTTGACCTGCTTGACCCATGTTTGTCACCTCCTTCGCCCGTTGTGAAGATAGTATGAGCGTTAGGAGGTTAATTCATGCACCATTTCAGAAGGTTTTAAGGATGGTAATTATTAGTTGATTAACAGGGTTGAATAACAATGTTACTGATTAGGGTAAATCATCTCCAGAGCGGTGTACAATTCCAGACTCTGCCCTGGTTCAAGCGTTATCAAGCCTGTGAAAGATGCATCTTTGGGAATGTTAGGGGCATCCGGGAGCCAAGTATAAGGCTCTATACATAGAAATTGCTCTGCCGTTCCTTTCGTATATACAACCCAGTGGCGGAAGAGATTCTTATCAGCAGTATAACGAAGACCATATCCGTCATCACGCAGCAGCAATGCCTCTACAGGCTGTTGGTCTCCAATCCGCAGTGCGGTGTCAAAGTTAGTTCCTTGAAGATTCATCCCTTGGTTAAGGGAATCCAGATGGCCGAGAGGAAGCACTTCACCGCTGGGTAGTAGTTCAGCATTCAGCTCGTAGATGCTTTCTACAGGTAGGGAGAGCTTCCATCGCTCAGGTTCTCCGTCAATCATAAACCAGGTGTGATAACCAATTCCAAAAGGAATGCGATGCTCACCCAGATGTGTAACCTTTAGCGTTTGTCTTAGCCGTGCCCCTTCCAGACGATACGTCATTTCGAATTTAAGGGAAACGGGAAATTGCTCCATCCAGTGAGCATCATCTACTGTGCGGAACTCTGTCGTTACCGCGCAGCCTTCCTCGTCTTCTTCAATATCGCTGACACACCATGCTTGGGTACGGTGCAGACCATGGATGTGATTATCACCGGCAGTATTTTGGTCGAACTGATAGTTTATACCCTCAAACTTAAATTGCCCTTTACGTATACGTCCGGGTGGAACCAAGAGCGGAATGCCAAAATGATAAGGCTTTTGCATAAAAAAGGTTTGGTCACTTTCATCAGGTTGTCGCAGAATTTGCCGTTCTTCCTTACGATCCCATAAAGAAATTACGCTATTTCCTAGTCGCGGCAAAAGCGTGACTTCCAGTTCGCTGCTATGCAAAATATAGGTATCATAGCCGCCCCACTGCCCTTTGGTCACCTGTTTCATGAGATATGCTCCTTTGTACGTAACTGTTATCTAATTAAACACGAATAACCTTATCATAGCAGATTATGTGCCTATGGTTAAGGGATTTGACAACTTCCCTGCATAGTTCTATGATGAAGGCATTAATGAAAATGGTCAATGTGATGACGGGGATAAGTAGACAGGAGAGGTGCTTTCAGAAAGCCGGTGGTGATGTGAACCGGTAGCAGCCTCCTGCTGAATGGACCCCTGAGCGCCGTGCTTGAACGGGAAAGTTAGTGTCCCCAGTAGACCGGACGGTTCTTCCCCGTTAACGGAAGTCTAAGGCTGCTTAGCTTATGTTTGCAAGTTACGAAGCAGCGAATAAGGGTGGCACCACGGTCTCACGTCCCTTGCGGACGGGAAGGCCTTTTTTGCGTTTTCAGAAATATGGTAACTAGAAGATGGAGGGGTGTATCATGGTCAAGAAAGTATTATCAGGCATACAGCCAAGTGGAAAGCTCACGCTTGGAAACTACATTGGTGCTATTAAGAATTATGTGAAATTGCAGTATGAGAATGAATGTTATTTCATGGTGGTTGATCTGCATGCGGTTACCGTTTCCCAAGAACCCGCAGCCTTGCGGGAGCAGTCTGAGTCCGTTGCTGCGCTTTATATTGCCGCAGGAATAGATCCTGCCCACGCGAATGTGTTCATGCAATCGCATGTGCCGCAGCATGCAGAGCTGGGATGGTTAATGACTACACTCACTTCAATGGGTGAGTTGGAACGGATGACTCAATTTAAGGATAAATCTTCAGGTAAAGATTCCGTAGGCGCAGGGCTCTTCGTATATCCATCGCTGATGGCGGCTGATATTCTTATCTATAACGCAGACCTTGTTCCTGTCGGAGAAGACCAGAAGCAGCACCTGGAGTTGACCCGTGATTTGGCTGGACGTTTCAATCATCGGTACGGTGATTTCTTCACTATTCCAGAGCCGTTTATTCCAGAAGTGGGCGCACGTATCATGTCCCTTGATGATGGTTCCAAGAAAATGAGCAAAAGTAGTCCGAATCCGGGCAGTTTCATTGCGCTTTTAGACCCGCCGGATGTGATCCGTAAAAAAATCAGCCGAGCCACGACTGATTCTGGCAGCGAGGTTCGTTATGATCCGTCCACGAAACCAGAGGTTAGCAATCTGATGGTTATCTACGCTGAATGTGCGGGAATGACTCTGCAGCAAGTAGCTGACCGTTATGAAGGACAAATGTATGGTGGCTTCAAGAAGGATTTAGCCGGAGCTGTGGTAGCCATGCTAGAACCGCTGCAAGAGAAATATCATGAGATTCGCAGTTCAGGCACGATCACAGACCTATTGGCCGAAGGTGCGGCAAAAGCCCGTATCGTGGCAGCGGAGACACTAACTGGTGTTAAAGAACGAATGGGCTTTCTGCCCTATCGTTAAAGGATTTCTTGCTTAGCTTCCTGCTGACGTCTCAAACGAGCTTTGAGCATAAATCCCCAGCCAATATTCATCACGCATAAGAAGCCAAGCAAAAGCGCCAGCCAGATGTTGTAGCTGATCATGATCGAGGCAACGGTGAGGAGCAGAATAGAAGAACAAGCGAACCACAGAGAGAGTCCCTTACCCATAGTACACAACCTTCCTTTCATACTGATAAAGTTCTCCCGGAGCAGTTCCC
>LIDZ01013479.1_pt3 | contig 113637 bp, 102 predicted proteins | sample 644651 | NCBI WGS metagenome assembly LIDZ01 (sample SAMN03856242, study PRJNA289617) | food metagenome | isolation source: wine grapes on drying loft during traditional withering process | host: Vitis vinifera cv. Corvina | place: Italy: Gargagnago di S. Ambrogio di Valpolicella | collected 2014-01
ACGCGTCGTCTACGTTCAGCCTGCACCCAAGTCGCGATGGGCGTCGTCTGAACTATTTGTGTTTCAAGATCAAAAGCAGATCAAAGCACGGGTAGTAGGATCGGCTTTAGCCGGGAAGAGGTTAGCTCAGACGCCAACATTGGATCGTTCCCTACGCTCCGCGTGGGAATGCATTCCCTGACGCTCCGCGTCACAGGCCTCACTGACGGGATGCGGTGATCTTGTGGGACCGGCTTCAGCCGAGAAGGGGCCAGCCTTTACACCCTGGATCTTGCGGCGTGACACCCGACGTCTTCCCGGCTAAAGCCAGTCCTACGGTCGAAGTGCATTTCCATAGTGGGACCGGCTTCAGCCGGGAAGTGGCCAGCCTTTACACCCTCAATCCCGCAGCGCGCCATCCGACGCCTTGCCCGCTAACGCTGGTACTGCTAACCCCATAGCGGTGTGCCAACGGACCAACGGCACGAATTATTTGTTTCAGTCTTGGCATTGACCCCGCTGTCCTGCCTTCAACATCCGCGCAACTTGTCTAGCCCGCACAGCGGCTAGATCGCCCTTGGGCGCCAACCTGTCCAGAAAAAACCCGAAAAGTCCCGTAGCAAACCGTCTCCGAAGTGCAATCCCACAGTCATCGTCGGTTCATGGAACTGCCACAGGCTGCCCCTAATGTCACTCGCACCGAACGCGGCCATGGACGGTCGTGCGGCTGATCATTCACTCCCGGCAGGACGCTGGAATCACAAAACCAGAGAAGCCCATGACCGCAGCCATCCACGTCGACCGCCTCAACAAGACCTTCGCCCGAAAGACCGCTTTGGTTGACCTTGCATTGTCTATACAACACGGGGAGATGGTCGCGCTGATCGGCGCGTCCGGGTCCGGTAAATCCACGCTGTTGCGTCACCTGGCCGGGCTGGCCTGTTGCGACCGCAGCAATGGCGGCAGCGTCCAGGTGCTGGGTCGTGAAGTGCAGGCCTCGGGACGGCTCAACGGCAAGGTGCGTCGCCTGCGCGCGGACATCGGCTACATCTTTCAGCAATTCAATCTGGTCAATCGCCTCAGCGTACTCGACAACGTCCTGCTCGGCTGCCTGGGTCGCATGCCGCGCTGGCGTGGAAGCCTCGGCCTGTTCAACGCCGAGGAGAAAGCCCGAGCCATGGCCAATCTTGACCGCGTCGGCCTTGCCGATCTGGCGCCGCAGCGGGCTTCGACCCTCTCCGGCGGCCAGCAGCAGCGGGTGGCCATTGCCCGCGCGCTGACCCAGCAGGCCGAAGTGATTCTTGCCGACGAACCCATCGCTTCCCTCGACCCCGAGTCCGCGCGCAAGGTCATGGAAATCCTCGCCGACATCAATCGCCGGGACGGCAAGACCGTCGTTGTCACCCTGCATCAGGTGGATTACGCCGTGCGCTATTGCCCGCGTGCCGTGGCACTCAAGGGCGGGCGCATTCACTTCGACGGCAACGGCGCCGAGCTCAACAGCCAGTTTCTCAACGACCTGTACGGCGCCGACGCTGACACCAGCCTGATGTTCGACGGCAGCGCACGGGACACCGAACGACCCTCGCGACTGCTGATGGCCCGTGCCTGACTCAGTGGCGGCACCGGTAACCGAAACACTCAACCCACACCCAAAACCCAGCTCCGGGAGTTCCCCATGTTGAACCGTATCGGGCGCGTCTTCGCGTCTGCCGCTGTCGTCGCCGGTTGCCTGATGGGCACTGCGCAGGCCGATGACAACGTCATCAACTTCGGCATCATGTCCACTGAGTCGTCGCAGAACCTGAAGAGCGTCTGGCAGCCGTTCCTCGACGACATGACGAAAAAGACCGGGCTTAAAGTCAACGCCACCTTCGCCTCCGACTACGCCGGCCTGATCCAGGGCATGCGCTTCAACAAGGTCGATGTGGCCTGGCTTGGCAACAAGGCGGCCATGGAAGCGGTGGACCGTTCCGGCGGCGAGATCTTTGCCCAGACCGCTGCTGCCAACGGTGCGCCCGGCTACTGGAGCGTGATCATTGCGCGCAAGGACAGCCCGATCAATTCGGTCGAGGACATGCTCAAGCACGCCAAGGAACTGACCTTCGGCAACGGTGACCCGAACTCCACCTCGGGCTATCTGGTGCCGGGCTACTACGTCTTCGCGCAGAACCACGTCGACGCCGCCACCGCCTTCAAACGCACGCTGAACTCCAGCCATGAAGTCAATGCCCTGAGCGTGGCCAAAGGGCAACTGGACGTCGCGACCTTCAACACCGAAAGCTGGGACCGTCTGGCAGTCACCCAGCCGGACAAGGCCGCCATGCTCAAGGTCATCTGGAAATCGCCGCTGATCCCCGCCGACCCGATGGTCTGGCGCAAGGGCCTGTCGGACGCGGACAAGAACAAGATCCGCGACTTCTTCGCCAACTACGGCGACACCGACGAGGAAAAGGCCGTGCTGAAGAACATGCAGATGGGCAAGTTCCTCAAGTCCTCGGACGACCAGTTGCTGACCATCCGCCAGCTCGAGCTGTTCAAGCAGAAGACCGAAACCACGGCCAGCACCACCCTCAGCGCCGAAGAGAAGGCCACTCGCCTGAAAGACATCGACGCCGGGCTGACCAAGCTGCAGGACCGTATTTCCGAGCTGGAAAAACAAGGCACCGCCAAGGCGGGTTGATGCCCGGGGCGCGCCTGCCTGTGGGGACCAACCCCGTGCAGGCACGGCGCGCCAGTCATGACGCTTCATCCGTTCGCAACCGGACTTTTTATGACCACTCACGCTGCTTACATCGAAGCCGCCGGCAAGCGCAGCTGGCCGCAATACCTGGGCTGGGGCTTGTTCCTGGCGATGATGGCCTGGGCCTGGCACGGCGCGGAAATGAACCCGCTGGCGCTGTACCGCGACTCCGGCAACATGGCGACCTTCGCCGCCGACTTCTTCCCGCCTGACTTCCACGAATGGCGCGCGTACCTCAAGGAAATGATCGTCACCGTGCAGATCGCCCTGTGGGGCACGCTGCTGGCGATCGTCTGCTCGGTACCGCTGGGCATTCTCTGCGCCGACAACATCACGCCGTGGTGGATTCACCAGCCATTGCGCCGGGTCATGGATGCGTTCCGTTCGATCAACGAAATGGTCTTCGCCATGCTCTTCGTGGTCGCTGTCGGCCTGGGCCCGTTTGCCGGTGTCCTGGCGTTGTGGATCAGCACCACCGGCGTGCTCGCCAAGCTGTTCGCCGAAGCGGTGGAAGCGATTGATCCGGGCCCGGTCGAGGGCGTGCGCGCCACCGGCGCCAGTGCGTTGCAGGAAGTGATCTTCGGGGTCATCCCCCAAGTCATGCCGCTGTGGATTTCCTACGCGCTGTACCGATTCGAATCCAACGTGCGCTCGGCGACGGTGGTGGGGATGGTCGGTGCCGGCGGGATCGGCGTGATCCTCTGGGAAAACATCCGCGCCTTCCAGTTCACCCAGACCTGCTCGGTGCTGCTGGTGATCATCGTGGTGGTGAGCGTCATCGACATCTTCTCCCAGCGCCTGCGCAAGCAGTTCATCTAACAACCACGACAGGAGAGGGTGCGAACCCTTTTTTTAGCCATGCAGTTGTCTAGACAAACCGAAACGATGAACCGCGGGTCATTGCCCCGTGAATCCATGACCCGTGAGCCCCTGCAGCGTGAACCCCTGCAGCGTGAACCCAGGTACCGCGAACTGGCGCAGACCCTGCGCAGTGAACTCGACCGCTACACCGCCGGCGAATACTTGCCCGCCGAAGTCCAGCTGGCCGCGCGCTTCGAGGTCAACCGCCACACCGTGCGCCGGGCCATCGACGAACTGGTGCGCGAAGGCAGCCTGCTGCGCCGACAGGGCAAAGGCACCCAAGTGCTGGGCCGTCCGCTGGTGTACCCGGTCGCCGCCGGCAGTGCCTACAGCGAATCCCTCGCCGCGCTCGGCCACGGCGTCGAAGCGGTGCTGCTGCAACGCCGGCACTGCACGGCGACGGTGGAGGAGGCCGGGCATCTGGGCCTCGAACCCCACGCGCCGCTGATCGAACTGCAAACCCTGCGCCGCCTCGACGGCCAGCCGGTCTGCCTGATTCGCCACCGTTACTGCGCCACCCGCGCGTCGTTGATCGCCGACTACGTCAGCGGCTCGGTGCGCCAGTTCCTCACCGAACGGCAGTTGCCGTTGACCCGGACCTTCAGCCTGATCGGCGCGCGCCTGCCCAGTCGCGAAGAGGCCAGTGTGCTGCTGATGCCGCGCCACTTGCCGGCGCTGACGGTGCTGACCCTTTCCCACGATGCGCACGGAAACCCGGTGGAGATTGCCCATTCCACCAGCCGCTCCGACCGCTTCCAGTATCAGATCGTCACCTGATGGAGATGCCCTCGATGACTGCCACACCCGTTTCCTCCAACGCGGCCGACGCCCCGGCACCCGACCATGCCGCTCGCCAGCACTGGATCGGCGTGCTGTCGCGCAGCCGCCGCGCCGAACTGCAGGCCCACGAAGCCGCCCTGCGTGACGCGGACTACCAACTGATCCGCGCGCCGGAAATCGGCATGACCCTGGTGCGGGGCCGCATGGGCGGCAGCGGCGCGCCGTTCAACGTCGGCGAGATGACCGTGACCCGCTGTGTGGTGCGCCTGGCCGACGGTCGCACCGGCTTCAGCTACCTGGCGGGGCGCGACAAGGCCCACGCCGAGCTCGCCGCCCTGGCCGACGCCCATTTGCAGGGCGCGCAACAGGCCCACTGGATCAGCGACCTGATCGACCCGCTGGCCCGCGCGCAAGACGTGCGCCGGGCCCAACAACAAGCCGAAACCGCCGCGACCAAAGTGGACTTCTTCACCCTGGTCAGAGGAGAAAACTGATGAGCACCTCTCTCGCCACTCAATCCTTGCCCGCCTCGCTGTTGCAGCCGGCATTCACCGATCCGGTGCTGGATGCCCAGCGCAGTTTTCGCGCCGCGCTCAAGGCCCTGGCCGGGCCCGGTGTCGCGCAAAGCCTGCTCGCCACGCAAACCCCGCCGCACCTCGAAGGCCTCGCCGCGGCCAGCCACGCCCTGTGCCTGGCCTTGCTGGACATCGACACGCCGCTGTGGCTCGCCCCCAAGTTCGACACCCAGGCCATCCGCGCCAACCTGACCTTCCATTGTGGCTGCCCCATCGTCAGCGACCGGCAGAACGCCCGCTTCGCGCTGCTCGACGACAGCCAGTTGCACGACCTCAGCGGTTTCGACCTGGGCAACGATCGCTACCCCGACCAGTCCTGCACGCTGCTGGTTCAGTTGCCGAGTCTGCAGGGCGGCAAGCAACTGGCCTGGCGCGGGCCGGGGATCGAAAGCAAAAACCACGTCAGCCTGCCGTTGCAGGAGGCGTTCTGGCAGGAGCGCGAAGCGCGCAATGACTTCCCCCGAGGGATCGACGTGTTCTTCGTCGCCGGCAGCGAATTGCTCGGCCTGCCCCGCAGCACCCAAGTGCTGTTCAAGCCGCAACCGTCCAGTCTGCAACCGTCCAGCCCTCAACCGTCGACAGGAGCCGTCTGATGTACGTTGCCGTCAAGGGTGGCGAACAGGCCATCGACAATGCCCACAAACTGCTGGCGAAACGACGCCGGGGCGACACGTCCGTCGCCGAACTGGGCGTGGAACAAATCCGTCAGCAATTGCCTTTGGCCGTCGCCCGGGTGATGACCGAAGGCTCGCTGTACGACGCCGAACTCGCCGCGCTGGCGATCAAGCAATCGGCCGGCGATCTGGTCGAAGCGATCTTCCTGCTGCGCGCCTACCGCACCACGCTGACCCGCTTCAGCGCCAGTCTGCCCATCGACACCTCGGCCATGCAGCTCAACCGGCGTCTGTCGGCCACGTTCAAGGACGTCCCCGGCGGGCAACTATTGGGCCCGACCTTCGACTACACCCACCGCTTGCTGGATTTCACCTTGCTGGCCGAGGGCGAATTCCCTGGCCCTGAAGGGCAGGCCGACGCGGCCGTTCAGGATTGTCCGCGGGTGCTGGGGCTGCTCGCCAAAGAAGGCCTGATCAAGGAAGAACAGGACACCGGCGCGCCGGTCTCTGACATCACCCGCGAGCCGCTGGAGTACCCGGCCAGCCGTGCCGAAAGAATGCAAGCGCTGGCCCGCGGCGATGAAGGCTTTCTCTTGGCGCTGGGCTATTCGACCCAGCGCGGTTACGGCCGCAACCACCCGTTTGCCGGCGAGATTCGCGTCGGTGAAGTGGAGGTGTGGATTGAGCCGGAAGAGCTGGGCTTCCCGATCTCCATCGGCGCCATCGAAGTGACCGAGTGCGAGATGGTCAACCAGTTTGTCGGTTCCGCCACCGAGCTGCCGCAGTTCACGCGCGGTTACGGCCTTGCCTTCGGGCACGCTGAACGCAAAGCCATGGGCATGGCGCTGGTGGATCGCTCGCTGCGCGCCGGTGAGTACAGCGAGGAAATCGTCTCGCCCGCGCAGCAGGAAGAATTCGTGCTTGCCCACTGCGACAACGTCGAAGCCGCCGGTTTCGTTTCGCACTTGAAACTGCCGCACTACGTGGACTTCCAGGCCGAACTGGAACTGATCCGCACACTGCGCACGCCCTCCAAGGAGCAGGCTCAATGAACGCTGCCACGCCGCCACGTCTTCAGCCACAGGCCCCCCGAGACGAGGCCTACAACTTCGCGTATCTGGATGAACAGACCAAACGCATGATCCGTCGCGGCCTGCTCAAAGCCGTGGCCATTCCCGGCTATCAAGTGCCCTTCGGTGGCCGTGAAATGCCGCTGCCTTACGGCTGGGGCACCGGTGGCATGCAACTGACCGCCGCGATCCTCGGCGCCGAAGACGTGCTCAAAGTCATCGATCAGGGCGCCGACGACACCACCAACGCCGTGTCGATCCGCCGTTTCTTTGCCCGCACCGCCGGCGTCGCCACCACCGAGCGCACCCCCGAGGCGACGATCATCCAGACCCGTCACCGCATCCCGGAAACGCCGCTGCACGCCGACCAGATCATGGTCTATCAGGTGCCGATTCCGGAGCCGTTGCGCTTTATCGAGCCGTCGGAGACCGAGACCCGCACCATGCACGCGCTGAACGACTACGGCGTCATGCACGTCAAGCTCTACGAAGACATCGCCACCTTCGGCCACATCGCCACGGCTTATGCCTACCCGGTGACCGTCGATGAACGCTACGTCATGGACCCGTCGCCGATCCCCAAATTCGACAACCCGAAACTCGACATGAGCCCGGCATTGATGCTGTTCGGCGCCGGTCGCGAGAAGCGTCTGTACGCGGTGCCGCCGTTCACCCGCGTCACCAGCCTGGACTTCGAGGATCACCCCTTCGAGGTGCAGAAATGGGCGCACAACTGCGCCATCTGCGGCAGCCACGAGTCGTTCCTCGACGAGCTGATCCTCAACGATCAGGGCACCCAGAGCTTCGTCTGCTCGGACACCGACTACTGCGCGCAACGGGTCAGTCAGGGGAGGGCCGCGCAATGAGTGCTGCTCAACAGATCGACCGTGATGCCGTCAGCGACCGCACCCAGCCACTGCTGAAAGTGCGCGGACTGACCAAGTTGTACGGTCCGGAGAAAGGCTGCCAGGACGTCAGTTTCGAGCTGTACCCGGGGGAGGTGCTGGGCATCGTCGGCGAATCCGGCTCCGGCAAGTCGACGCTGCTGTCGCTGCTCAGCGGCCGTTGCCCGCCCGACCGGGGCGTCATCGATTACCGCCTCGCCGACACCCATAAAAATGCCGGCCAATGGCTGGACCTGTACAGCGCCAGCGAGGCCGAGCGCCGCACCTTGCTGCGCACCGAGTGGGGCTTCGTCGAGCAGAACCCTCGGGACGGCCTGCGCATGGGCGTTTCAGCCGGTGCCAATATCGGCGAGCGGCTGATGGCCCAGGGCGTGCGCAATTATCAGGCGCTGCGGGCGGCGGGGCTGGACTGGCTCAACCAGGTGGAGATCGACCCGGCGCGCATCGACGACTTGCCACGGACCTTTTCCGGCGGCATGCAGCAGCGCCTGCAAATCGCCCGAAATCTGGTGTCCGGCCCACGGCTGGTGTTCATGGACGAGCCCACCGGCGGCCTTGACGTGTCGGTGCAGGCGCGTTTGCTCGACCTGATGCGCGGGCTGGTGCGCGAGCTGGACCTGGCGGTGGTGATCGTCACCCACGACCTGGCCGTGGCCCGTTTGCTCGCCGATCGGCTGATGGTCATGCGCCGTTCCCACGTGGTGGAAACCGGCCTGACCGATCAGATCCTCGACGACCCGCAACATCCGTATTCGCAGCTGCTGGTGTCTTCGGTGCTGCAGCCATGATCCGCCTTTCGGGATGCCTTCAATGAACACGCTGATCGAGGTCCGTGACCTCTCGAAAACCTTCACCCTGCACCAGCAGAACGGCGTGGTGCTCAACGTGCTGCGCGGCCTGAATTTCTCCGTCAGCGGCGGCGAGTGCCTGGTGCTCCACGGCCATTCCGGCGCGGGCAAAAGCACGCTGCTGCGCACCCTCTACGGCAACTACTTGCCGGCCGGTGGCAGCATTCGCGTGCAGCATCAGGGCGAGTGGCTGGAACTGGTCGGGGCTGCGCCCCGGGAGGTGCTGCAAGTGCGGCAGCAAACCCTCGGCTACGTCAGCCAGTTTCTGCGGGTTATTCCCCGCGTCGCCACTGTCCACGTGGTCATGGAACCGGCGCTGGCCCGTGGCTGGAAGCGCGAAGACGCCCAGGCCCGCGCCGAGCATCTGCTCGCCCGGCTGAACATTCCCCAGCGCCTGTGGCAACTGGCGCCGGGGACGTTTTCCGGCGGCGAACAGCAGCGCGTCAACATTGCCCGCGGCTTCATGGTGCCATGGCCGGTAATGCTGCTGGACGAGCCGACCGCGTCGCTGGACGACGGCAACCGTCAGGTGGTCCTCGAATTGATCAATGAAGCGAAGAGCGCCGGTGCTGCGGTGATCGGCATCTTCCACGACCGTCTGGCCCGGGAAGCGGTGTCCGACCGTCATCTGGACATGACCCTGCCCGATCTTGACCCGCAAGCCTCAATGGCATCGATGGCATCGAGCCCGAAGGAGACCGAACAATGCTGAACGAACAGATCCTGACCCACGCCAAGATCGTCACCGCCGAGCGCGTCTTCAGCGGCACCGTGGTGCTGCGTGACGGGTTGATCAGCGAAATCGACGACAACATCAGCCAGTTGCCCCAGGCGCAAAACCTCAACGGTGATTACCTGCTGCCGGGGCTGGTCGAGCTGCACACCGACAACCTGGAAAAACACCTGAGCCCGCGCCCCGGTGTGGACTGGCCGTCAGCGTCGGCGGTCATGAGCCACGACGCGCAAATCATCGCGGCGGGCATCACCACGGTGTTCGACGCGCTGTCCATCGGCGACGTCAACCCCAAGGGCAAGCGCATGCAGCAACTGCCGGGCATGGTCGAGGCGATCGCCAAGGCCAACGCCGCCGACATGACCCGCGCCGAGCACCGCCTGCACCTGCGCTGCGAGGTCTGTCATCCGGACACCCTCAGCGTGTTCCGCGACCTGGTCGAGCAGCCGCTGGTGCAACTGGTGTCGGTCATGGACCATTCGCCGGGCCAGCGCCAGTTCGCCCTGGAATCCAAGTACCGTGAGTACTACATGGGCAAGTACCACCTGAGCAGCGAGCACATGGACGCCTTCATCGTCGAGCAGGTCGCCAATTCGAAGACCTACAGCGACCGTTATCGCCGGGCGATTGTCGATATCTGCCTGGCACGCGGACTGTCGGTGGCCAGTCACGACGACGCCACCCTGGCCCACGTCGAGGAATCGGCGGCCTACGGCATGAGCATCGCCGAGTTCCCGACCACCCTTGAAGCGGCCCAGGGCTGCCGGCGTCTGGGCATGAGCGTGTTGATGGGCGCGCCGAACATCGTCCGTGGCGGCTCGCACTCGGGCAACATCGCGGCGGCGACATTGGCCGAAGAAGGGCTACTGGATATTCTCTCCAGCGATTACTATCCGGCCAGCCTGTTGCAGGCGGCGTTCACCTTGGGCGCCCAGTTGGATGCAGCGGACGACTCGACAGGCGCCGGGCTGGCCCGGGCGGTGACCACGGTCAGCCTGGCGCCGGCCCGTTCGGCGGGCTTGCAGGATCGCGGCGAGATCCGCGTCGGCCTGCGCGCGGACCTGATCCACGCCCGGGCTGTGGGCACACTGCCGATCATTCAACAAGTCTGGCGACAAGCGAAGAGGGTGTTCTGATGGCAGGCAGGTTGATCTATCTCATCGGGCCGTCGGGTTCGGGCAAGGACAGCCTGCTGGACGCGGCCCGGGAGGCCTTGGCCGTGCGGGACTGCCGGATCGTGCGGCGGGTCATTACCCGCTCGGCAGAAGCCAAGGGCGAAGCGGCCCAGGCCGTCAGTGTCGAGCGTTTCGAGGCCCTGCAGGCTCAGGGCGCGTTTGCCTTGAGCTGGTTCGCCAACGGCCTGCATTACGGCATCCCCAACGAGATCGACCAATGGCTGGCCGACGGGCACGACGTCCTGGTCAACGGCTCGCGCGGCCATCTGCCCCACGCGCGGGCGCGTTATCCGTCGCTGTGGGTGGTGTTGCTGACCGTGGATCAATCGGTGCTGCGGGATCGATTGCTCAGTCGGGCGCGGGAATCGGCGGATGAGATCGAAACCCGACTGGCGCGCAATGCCCAGTTCGCTGACGATTTGCAGATGAGTGACCCGTCAATGATCGTGCTGGACAACTCCGGCGCGCTGGATCAAACCGTCGCCCGACTGTTGCAGCGACTGGAGCGAACCCCCGCATGCGCCTGACCCTGCTCGGCACGGGGGATGCGCGGCAAGTGCCGGTCTACGGCTGCGAATGCCCGGCCTGTCGCGTCGCCCACGCCGACCACCGCCTGCGCCGCCGGCCCTGTTGCGCGCTGGTGGCACTGGGCGAGCAACGCTGGCTGATCGACAGCGGTTTGCCCGACCTGACCGAACGCTTCCCGCCGCGCAGCCTCAGCGGCATCCTGCAAACCCATTACCACGCCGATCACGCCCAAGGCCTGCTGCACCTGCGCTGGGGCCAGGGCTTGGTGATTCCGGTGCACGGCCCGGTCGACCCGGAAGGATTATCGGACCTGTACAAGCACCCGGGCATTCTCGATTTCAGCCAGCCTTTCATGCCCTTCGAAAGCCGCGCGCTGGGCGACCTGCAAGTCACCGCACTGCCGCTGCTGCACTCCAAGCCGACGCTGGGTTATCTGCTGGAAGGCGGGGGACGGCGCATCGCCTACCTCACCGACACCGTCGGCTTGCCCCATGACACCCAGGCCTTTCTGCAGCGCGAGGCGCTCGACGTGCTGATCCTCGACTGCTCCATACCTCCTCAGCCGCAGACGCCGCGCAACCACAACGATGTGAACCTGGCGCTGCAGATCATTGAGGCGCTCAAACCCGAACAGGCCGTGCTGACCCATGTCGGGCATACGCTGGATGCGTGGCTGATGGAACATGCCGCAGAACTGCCTGACCACGTTCGGGTGGCGCGGGACGCCATGGAAGTCTGACCGGGGCGGGGGGGGGGGCTGACGGTTGGCGAGTCATCCTATGACCTCCTGTCGCTCAGGTCGCTTAAACACCTGTCCCGCCTCAACTTTTGCCTGTCACGGCCGTTGCAAATGTAGCCTTACATTTCCTTCGGAGCTTGACCATGTCGTTGATTCCTCGCCGCATCGCTGGACGAATGACCCTGGGGATCCTGACATTGCTGGTGCTGACGGCGGTGGCGATTTACGCGGTCATGACCCTGGGCGGCAAACCCCAGCTGGTGGCTGCCGGCACCGAGTCGGCAGAGCAGTCAGCCAGCGCCATCACCCGTCAGCTGGCGTTACCGTTGAGCCGCATCGAAGGGACGGCGGCGGCCATGGCGCTGCTGGCAGAGACGTTGCCCCACGACGAAACCCTGTACATGAGCAATTTCCCCGGCCTGATCGACAGCCAGGGGGATTCCGCCATTGCCGGTGGCGGCGTGTGGCCGGAGCCCAACGCCTTTGCGGCAGGCACCGAGCGTCGCAGTTTTTTCTGGGCCCGCGACCCTGCCAACCGACTGGACTTCTCGGACGAATACAACCAGGTCAAGACGCCGCCTTATCAGGCTGAGTCCTGGTACACCGGGGCCAAGTCCGCACCGGCAGGGCGTTGCGTCTGGTCCGATGCGTATCAGGACCCGGTCAGCGGCGTGGCAATGACCACCTGCAGCGTGCCTTACCGGGCCCAGGGCGCGTTCGCCGGTGTCGCGACCATCGACCTGAAGCTGGACGGTCTGGCGGCGTTCCTCAAAGACAAAGGCGGCGTCACCGACGGCTATGCCTTTGCGGTCGATCCTTCAGGGAATCTGCTGTATTTCCCCGATGCGAAGGGCACCAAGGGCCTGTTGACCATTACCGGATTGAGCCAGGAGCAAACCTGGTTCAAGCCGGTGGCTGATCAGCTGGCGAGCAACACCTCAGCCCTCTTGACCCTGCGGATCGAGCACGACGGTCGGCTCAACGGCCCGGCCTACGTCACCCTGGCGACCATGGCCGGCACGGGCTGGCGCATTGGGCTTGTGACCCCGGAAGCCCGCGTCGTCGGCCTGGCCAACCGCCTCACCGGACAGATTCTGTTGTTCCTGTTGCCGCTTTTGGGCGTGCTGCTGGGGCTGGCCTGGCTGGCCGGCAAGCGGCTGCTGGCGCAACTGGAGGAAACCACTGCTCAGATCTCAAGCCTGGGCCAAGGCGGTCAGACTGACACCCAACTGGCTATTTTGCGCGCCGACGAGATCGGCGCGCTGCGTGAGTCGGTCAACCGCTATGCCGGTTCCCTGCGCGATATGCTGCACCGCATCGCCGAGGAATCGGTGTCTCTGGAGCGTCAGGCCAACGAGCTGGCGCAGCTGTCCCAAGGCGTCGCCGAACGGGCCGAATCCCAGCGTCAGGACAATACGCTGCTGGCCACCGCGATCACCGAGATGTCGGCCAGTGCCAATGAAGTCGCCCAGAACACCACAGACTGCTCCGACACCGCCCGCCGTTCCCTGGGCGATGCGCAGAAGAGCCAGGATCAGGTCAACAGCAACAGCCAGTCCATCGAAGTCCTGGCGACGGACATTGCCGGGGCTGCGGGCGCCATTACCCAGCTGGGCGATGACATCGAGCGCGTGGGCAGTGTGCTGGAGGTGATCAAGTCGATCTCCCAGCAGACCAACCTGCTGGCCCTGAACGCCGCCATCGAAGCGGCACGGGCAGGGGAGCAGGGGCGTGGGTTTGCGGTGGTGGCTGATGAGGTGCGCACCCTTGCCGGGCGAACCCAGGCGTCGGCGAACGAGATTCAGGAGATGATCTCGCAACTGCGTCAGGCCTCCAGTGCGGCGGTCTCGACGATGCAAAACGGTGCCACGCGCACCCGCGAGTCGGTGCAGCAGGCGGTCAACGTCGCCGCCACACTGGGCACGACCGTCTTCAGCTTCGACGACATCGTTCAGCGCGCCCATCAGATCGCCGTGGCCGCCCAGGAGCAAAGCCATGTCACCCACGAAATCAACGAACTGGCCGTGCGCATTCACGCCTCCAGCGAACAAGGCGCGCGGGACGCCGGCACCCTGCGCGAACTGGGCAAAGGCATGCAGTCGATCTCCGCTCGCCTGGGTGCACTGAGCCGCGGTGGCAGAGAGGGGTAAGGCGCTGTGCGCGCTGTCCATGCGGGGCGTGAGCACGATTAAATCTTCGGCGTCTGAAACGCCGTCTTCGTGAGCAAGCTCACTCCCACATGGGTTGTGTTGGCAAGAAATTGAGGGTGGTCAAGCCGGCCTCTTCCCGGCTGAAGCCGGTCCTACTAAAGACACCGCGTGCCTGTAGGACCAGTTGAAGCCGGTCCCACTAAAAAAACCGCGTGCCGTAGGACCGGCTTCAGCCGCCGGTCATGTTCATGAAGCGGACCACCTGGACGTCATCGTTGAGCTCGAAGTTGTGCTTCCACGGCTTCAACTGCATGGCGTTGACGATGGCTTTTTCGAGCTTGTCCGGTTGACCCGGATTGGCCCGGAGCACGGCTTTCAGGTCGGCGGAATGCTCGTTACCCAGGCACAGCAACAGACGTCCTTCCACCGTGACCCGAACCCGATTGCAGGTCGCGCAGAAGTTGTGGCTGTGGGGCGAGATGAAGCCGATGCGGATGTGCGGCGCCTCAGCCACTCGCCAGTAGCGCGACGGCCCGGACGTGGTTTCAGTCGAATGCACCAGGGTGTAGCGCTCGGCGATGCGTTCGCGCACCTGTTCGCTGGAGTAGAACGACTCGGCGCGGCTGTGCTCGCTGATGGTCCCGAGGGGCATCTCTTCGATAAACGTGATGTCGACGCCACGATCAATGGCGAAGGCCACCAGATCATTGATCTCGTGGTCGTTGCGGCCCTGCATCACCACGCAGTTGAGCTTGGTGCGCTCGAAACCGGCCGCGTTGGCGGCGTCGATCCCGGCAATGACCTTGCTCAGATCACCGGTGCGGGTCAGTTCCTTGAAGCGCGCCGGGTCGAGGCTGTCGAGGCTGATGTTGAGGCGCTTGAGGCCGGCTTCGAACAGCGGCACGGCGAGTTTGTCGAGCTGCGAGCCGTTGGTGGTCATGCACAGTTCGCGCAGGCCGGGCAGGGCGGCGATGCTGCGAACCAGCCCAACGATGCCGGAGCGCACCAGTGGCTCACCGCCGGTCAGACGAATCTTCTTTGTGCCCAGCGCGACGAAGCGCTCGGCCAGTTGATGGATTTCTTCGAGGGAGAGAATCTGCTGACGGGGGAGGAACGTCATGTCCTCGGCCATGCAATACACGCAGCGGAAATCGCAGCGATCCGTCACCGACATGCGGACGTAATCGACCTTGCGTGAATAGCTGTCCATCAGGACTCGATCTGACATTGATTACTCTCGACAACGTGACGCGTGGCAGAAACAGGGTGCGCGCCTCGGGAAATGAGGCGCGCGGCTGCAGCGTTAAATCTGGCTACCGGTCTGCTGCTCGATGGACGCAGCAGTGACGCCGGTTGCCGAAGCCTGAATGGCTTTCGAATAGGACACGTAATACGCGAGCCCGACGAAAATTGCACCCCCCACGGCATTGCCCAGGAACACCGCAACGAAGTTTTCAACGAATTCGGTCCAGCTCAATGTGTCGGCAAAGATCGCTGCCGGAATCACGAACATGTTGGCGACCACGTGCTGGAAGCCGATGGCGACGAAGGCCATGATCGGGAACCACATACCGAGGATCTTGCCGGTCACGTCTTTACTGGCATACGACAACCAGACCGCCAGACACACCAGCCAGTTGCAACCGATGCCGGAAATAAACGCCTGGGCAAAATCCGCGCTGGCCTTGGCCTTGGCGATGGCCAGGGTTTTGGCCAGATACGCGCCTTCGGTCAGCCCCAGCACATGGCCGAAGAAGTACGCGACGAACAGCGCGCCCAGCAGGTTGGCCAGGGTCACCAGCGCCCAGTTGCGCGCCACCGCCGACAGCGGAATGCGCCCGGCGAACATGGCAGTGGGCAGGCTCATCATGTTGCCGGTCAGCAACTCACCACCGGCCAGTATCACCAGAATCAGCCCGATCGGGAACACCGCAGCGCCCATCAGATTGCCCAGTGACGCCCAGGGCGCCGGGATCATCGTGCTGACATGGATGTCCAGCAAAAAGCCCAGGGCGATGAACGCGCCGGCGAGAAAGCCCAGCACCAGAATCGCCGCGGTCGGCATATGGGACTTTTTCACGCCGGCTTCAATGGTGATCTCGGCGATCTGCTGCGGTGTATTGATGGACATAGGCTTTCACGCTCACAAGCAATGGACCGCACCGCGGCTGAACCCGCCGGCGGCGCGAAAACGAAAAAGGGGTTCAAGCATCCAGTCTTGGTGCGCGGGGGTGTCAGCCGACACGGCGCCGATCCCTGTTGGGCGCTGCTGCGACGTTAAACCGCATTGCAGAGAACGCTCAAAAGACCTGATCAATTAGTGAGCACGCTACCGATCGCACCCTTGAGCGTCCAATCGCTTGTTCCGATAGGCTCATCGACGCTGTCTATCATGGGGCTTTTGATCGTGCAGCCGCTTCCATAAAGGGAAGCGGACGCGGTCTTGAGGTCAGTCTTTGACGGCCCGGGTGATGCTGCGCTCGTAGCGCTCCAGCAGAGGCTGAATGCTGATGCCATGCAGCAGAATGCTCAGCGCCACCACGGACAATGTCAGGCTGATGGTGGTGTGGACTGACTCGGCCGGCAGACCGTGGGTCAGCGCATAGCAGAGGTAGTACAGCGTGCCGATGCCGCGAATGCCGAACCAGCCCACCAGGGCTTTTTGCGGGCGGGTCAGCAGTTTGCCACTGATCAACAGCCAGACGCTCAACGGCCGGATCACGCAGAACAGCGCCAGCCCCAGCCCGACCGCGCGCCAGTCCCAGTAACTGGCGAGGGCGGCGCCGAGAAGGGTGATCAGCAGCACCTCCATCGCGCGCTCCACCAGGCTGCCGAAGACCATCATGTCGCCCATCATCACGCCGGCGGCGAGCTGACTGTCGGACAGCGCATCGCGATCGCCCATGATCGCCGACTCCGGATCGCTGTGGGTGTGCCCTACCATCGGGATGGCCACGTGTTCCGACGGCACCTCCGATTGGGTGGCGTTGGATTCGGCGTGACGCACGCCAATGCCCGCCGCGAACACCGCCAGGAATCCGTAGGCACCGAGGCCTTCGGCGCTGACGTAGGCAATGGCAATCAGCGCCAGGGCGAGGAAGTCGTTGGGCGACAGGGTGCTGTCGGCGTTCTTGATGCGCAGGTAGATCATCAGATGACCGACGCCACGGCCCAGGCCGTAACCCAGCATCAGCCCGACGGGTACGCCCCAGACGATGTTTTTCAGCAGCCAGCCCTGGGTCCAGTCGAAATCCGAAAAACCGTGGGTGATGAACATCAGGGCGAAGATCACGAAGGGGAACGCAGTGCCGTCGTTGAGCCCGGCCTCACCGGACAGGCCGAAGCGCACCCGATCCAGGTCCTGGGCGCTGTTGACCTGCACCAGACCGGCCAGCACCGGGTCGGTGGGCGAGAGCATGGCACCGAGCAGCAAGGAGATGGGCCATGACAGGCCGAACAGGTAATGGGCGACCAGGCTGACGCCGGCAATGGTCGCCAGCATCACTGGCCCTGCCAGCAGGTACGCCGAATACCAGCCGCTGCGGTGCAAGGGCAGGCGCAGCTTGATACCGGTATTGAACAGCGAGAACAACACGGCGATTTCAGTCAGCCGTTCCAGCCAGTGGCGCGCATCGCGAATGTCGAGCTGCGCGATGTCCAGGCCCCAGGGCCCGATCGCGGCGCCAAACGCCAGGCACACCGCCGACGTCGTGACCGGCAGCCAGCGCAGATAGGAAGAAGTCAGTGCCAGCAGCATCAGCAGGACACCGAAGACGGTCATGCAAAGAATGAAACTCATGCGGAAACATCATCAGTCAATGGGCGGGAATGAGTGTGTGACTGTAGGAGGGGGGGATAGTTGAAACTAATGTGGAATGGATCCCGCGACCGGTGAGGCGCGACAGCGCGTGTTTGCCGACTAGACTGTGCGCGACACCCTCACCTGGATTGAGCCCCATGGCATTTGACTGGCACAGCGAATCGCTTTCCCGAGACACCCCGGTCACTCACGATTACCGAAACACCCAGAACGTGCGTCGTTTCATGACCGCGCAGTGCGGGCCGGCCTTCAAGTTCGACCGTGACTTCATGGCCTGGATACGCAACGACAGCGCCAAGACCCTGGGCGATGTGGTCGATGAGTGGCAACGACGCCACGGCAATAACGCCTGATGAAAACGGGGGACAGCATGTTCACATTATTCGGGGCCGACAGATCCGGCTCGGCCGCCATCGAGATGGCGCTCACGCTGTGCGGCGCTGATTACCGCCTGGTGGGCGCCAGTTCGCAGGCGGCCGGCGCTGGGCGCGATGAGCTCAAGTGCCTGAACCCGTTGATGCAGGTGCCGACGCTGGTCATCCCCGGCGGCGGCGTGCTGACGGAGAGCGCGGCCATCCTCACCCACTTGGGCCTGGCCTTTCCGCTGTCCGGCCTCTTGTCTCAGGACGTCCACGAACGTGCCCAGCAACTCCGGGCCCTGGCGTACCTCTCCACCAACTGCTACGCGTCCATTGGACTGATCGACTACCCGGAACGGTGGCTGCCGGACGGCGAGCCTGACCTTTTAGACCGCTTGGTCGCGGGGGCGACGCGCAAGCTGCACAGTCAGTGGGAGGTGTTCAGCGATGTGTTTGACAACCCGGTTGCCTGGCACCCCCATGCGCCCGGCGCCGTTGAGGTCCTCGCCTGCGTGGTCAGCCACTGGAGTGGGGCGCGGGAGCATCTGGGAAGGTCGCGCCCCGAGTTTTACGCCGCCCTCGGGGTCATTGATCGACATCCCGTCATCCACGCGGTGCTGCAGCGGCACGGTTGGTGAACGCGAGGCCAGTCACGGCGACAACTGACTGCGCAGCTTCGCCGGGCTGACGCCCATGCGCTGGCGAAAGGCCGTCGCCATATGCGCCTGGGAGCTGAAGCCACAGCCGTGGGCGATCTCGGCCAGTCTCGCCGTTGAGTCACGCATCAGGGCTCTGGCCTTGGCGAGGCGTCGGTCGATCAGATAACTGTGGGGGCTTTTGCCGGTGGTGTGCTTGAAGGCCCGGATGAAATAGCCCTCGGACAACCCCAGCACCTGCGCCATCGCCTGCACCCCCAGCGGGCCGTCGAGACCGGCGTCGATGAACTCATCGAGTCTGCGCATCCGGCTGGCGTTTATCGACCCTTGCAGCGGCGCGTCGACAGCGCTTTTGTCGTCGATCCGGTCAGCCAGGGCCAGCGCCCAGCCCTCCCAATCGTCCGCCGCCGACGTCTGCAACAGCGCTGCGCGCATCTTCATGGCGAGGGCGATCGCCTGGGGGTCAATGCGGTTATTGAAGGCGTGGTCGCCCGCGAGCGCCAGCCCGTCCGTGCGCAGCAGCCGCAGGTATTCACCGCCCGTGGGCGACGCCGACAACACGTCGCAACCGGCAGGCACGAACGCCAATCCATTAGGCACCGCGTCGAAGGGCTGCACCCGGTCGCTGCCGATGGCGTGCAGGCCGCGCTGACTTTCGAAGGCAAAGCCGACCACCGCCTGGGTCGCCACATAGCGCGTGGCGTAAGCGGCGGCAGGGAGCAATTCGATCATCCACGGGCCTGCCTCGACACGACGAACCGGTTCAGACGGGAGCGGGTCAGCGGGGAGTTTTGTCGGGTTCATGGCCTTGATAGTAATCAAGTGATTCGGCAAAAGTCAGGTCAGTTTTCTGAAAGCCGGCGCGGCGCGGGTCTGCCTAGACTGGGCCACCTTTTGGAGGACACGATTTTGAGGAGTAGTCGCCCCATGCACGGACTGACCCGCAATGATATCGAACAGGCCGCTCGCCAGGTGTACGAGGTCATGCCGCCGACCGCTCAATATGCCTGGCCGTTACTGGCTGAGCGGCTGAACAGCACGGTGTGGGTCAAACACGAAAACCACACGCCCACCGGCGCCTTCAAAGTGCGCGGCGGGATTACCTTCATGCACTGGCTCAAGCGTACCTACCCGAGCGTCAGGGGCATCGTCACGGCGACGCGGGGCAATCACGGTCAGAGCCTGGCGCTGGCCGCCAGTGCGCTGGGCTTGAGTGCGTTAGTCGTGGTGCCGGAAGGCAACTCCCCGGAAAAGAACAACGCCATGCGCGCGCTCGGCGCCAACGTGATCGAATGCGGCCGGGATTTCGACGAAGCCCGGGAGGAAGCCGCGCGGCTGGCGGACGTGCATGGGCACTATTTGGTCCCGCCTTTCCACATCGAGCTGCTCAAGGGTGTGGCCACGTATGGGCTGGAATTGTTCCTGGGAGCGCCGGATCTGCACACGGTTTACGTGCCTGTCGGGTGTGGGTCAGGGATTTGCGGGGTGATTGCCGCCCGCGACGCATTGGGCCTGAAAACCCGGGTGGTCGGCGTGGTGTCCACCGAGGCGGCGGCCGCCAAGTGGTCGTTCGAGGAAGGCACCATATTGCAAACCCCGTCGGCGAACACCTTTGCCGACGGCCTCGCCGTGCGCCGACCCGTTCCGGCGGCCTTCGCCATTTACCGCGCAGGGGCGGAGCGCATCGTCGCCGTCAGCGAGGACGAGATTGCCGAGGCCATGCGCGTTTACTACACGGACACCCACAACCTCGCCGAAGGCGCAGGGGCCGCTGCACTGGCGGCGCTCATTCAGGAACGCAGGGCCATGGCAGGGAAAACGGTCGGGGTTATTCTGTCCGGCGGGAATGTGGACCGGTCGGTGTATGCGCGGGTAATTGCCTGAAGCGGTAAGCGGCAAGCCGACCGCTTCAAGCGGTTCAGCAGGGGCCGGTCAGCGGGGGATCGCGTGGAAGATGTAATCGTCGCTGGGTGAGTCGGCCATGGGCACGGACTGAGCGTTGAGATACGCCCTCAACGGCGGGTCTTCTGCCTTGATCTGCCAAGGTTGATCCGTGGGGTTGGCATCGACATCAGCGCTTTCGCAGGCGGCGAGCAGCGTTTCGACCGAGGGCTGGTGAATCACCAGACTGTTGCCTTTCCAGCCGGCGACGGTCAGGCCGAGGCTTTCGCACACCGCCACTTTACGCCGGGCATCATCGCGGTCGGTCTGGCGCGATTGCTGGACCAGCATCGCCAGCCCCTGATCCGATGCCAAGAGGCTGCCCTGCCGCCAGCTTTCCGGCGGGCAGTCCTTGGCTTGAGGTTTCAGCTCAATGAAAGGACTGATCTCCATCGGGTAGATCCGGCACACCATCGGGCGCTCCAGGTACACCGAGCAGAGACCGTCTTTTTGCAGGTTCGGGCATTCAGGGATCGCATTGGCCGCCAGAATCACCGTCACCCGCAGCGTGCCCGAACCGCCAATGACCGGCGCAGACCGCCCGGCGTTGTAGGCATACTCGGGGGAGTCGACGGGCCAGAGAGAATCGTCGAACGCCTCCAGCAAAACCCCTACGGGGTGGCCGCGTTTGAGCCAGGTCACGGCTTCGCCCAGGGTCAAAGGTACGAAACGGCCACGGCAGCACGCGCCACACCCGACGCATTCGAATTGCACGTCGGGATCCACGGCGAGGCCATGGGCGGTGGAGGGCGCTTCTGATTCGTTGATGTCCATGTGACCTGCATCCCTGTTCGTTGATCGCTGAATCATAACTGGATGTATGCGATCAGTCAGTGGGATCGGCTTCAGCCGGGAAGAGGCACGTTTCCGCACCTCAATGCCAGGGGTCGCGTAGGGTCCTATGCAAAAAAACGCCCCGATGTCCTGCAGGTCACGCCTGGGTCTCAACTCATCCAGTTGCCGCCATCGACGTTGTAGGTCTGGGCGACGACATAATCGCTTTCCGCTGACGCGAGAAAGATCGCCATGCCGGTGAGGTCTTCGGCGGTGCCCATCCGGCCGTAGGGCACTTCCTCGCCGACGAGCCTTTTCTTCTCGCCCAACGGCCGATTCTCGTGTCTGGCGAACAACGCATCCACGCCATCCCAATGCTCGCCGTCGACGACGCCCGGGGCGATCGCATTGACGTTGATCCGGTGCTTGATCAGGTTCAACCCGGCGGATTGGGTCAGGCTGATGACGGCGGCCTTGGTCGCGCAGTAGACGCCCACCAGTGCCTCGCCGCGACGCCCGGCCTGGCTCGCCATGTTGATGATCTTGCCGCCATGACCCTGGGCAATCATCTGCTTTGCCGCCGCTTGAAGGGTGAACAACGTGCCGGCGACATTGATCGAGAACAGCCGCTCGTAGCTCTCGCGGGTGATGTCGGTTATCGGTGCCAGATCAAACAGTGCGGCGTTGTTGATCAGGATATCCAGCTTGCCGGTGGTGGCGACGACGGCCGCAATCGCCGCGTCGATGGACGATTGATCCGTAACGTCCATCTTCACCGCGTAGGCGCTGGCGCCCAGTTCGGAGGCGGTCTGGGTCGCGCGCTGCAGATTGATGTCGGCGATGGCCACTGTCGCGCCTTCGCGAATATAGGCCTCCGCGTAGGCCCGCCCGATACCCCGGGCCGCGCCTGTGATCAGGGCGCTTTTACCTTCGAGTCGTTTCATTGAAAGAGTCATCCGTCATGGGGTGAGGTCCGGCCGACTTCCGTCGGCGGGGCGTTTATTGCTTCGGGTAACCGGCGCGCTTCATTTCCCGCTCCGTCGTCGACTGCGCGGCCGCCAGTGCCTGCTCGACGGAGGTCTGACCGGTGAGTGCGGCCGAGAAGAGTTTGCCCACCGACGTGCCGATGGCCTGGAATTCCGGGATGGTCACGTACTGGATGCCGACATAGGGCACCGGCTTGGCCGAGGGGTGCGCCGGATCGGCGTGTTTCATCATTTCCAGTGTCACCCTGGCGAACGGCGCGGCCTTGAGATAGGCGTCGCTGTAGGTGGAGGTGCGGGTGCCAGGCGGCACGTTGGTGATGCCATCCTTCTGGGCCACCAGCTGGATGTATTCCTTGGACGTGGCCCAGGTGGTGAAGGTCTTGGCGGCGTCCTTGTGTTTGGAGGTCGCCGGAATCGCCAGGGACCAGGCGTACAGCCAGGACGACCCCTTGTCGGTCACTTCAACGGGCGCCGGGGCGAATCCCACGCTGTCCACGACCCTGCTTTGTTCTTTGTCGGTGGTGAACGAGCCTGCCACGCTGGCATCGACCCAGACCGCGCATTTGCCGCTGTTGAACAAAGCGAGGGTTTCGTTGAAACCGTTGCTGGAAACACCCGGTGGCCCATAGTTTTTAAGGGTGTTGACGTAGAAGTTGGCAGCGGCCGTCCACTCGGGGCTGGTCAGCTCGGGTCGCCATTGCTCGTCGAACCAGCGGGCGCCAAAGGCGTTGGCCATGGTCGTCAGCAAGGCCATGTTCTCGCCCCAGCCGGCCTTGCCCCGCAGGCACATGCCGTACTGGCCCTGGTCCGGGTGGTGCAGCTTGGCGGCAAACTCGCCGAGCTGGGTCCAGGTCGGGTGCTCGGGCATGCTCAGCCCGGCTTGTTTGAACAGGTCGGTGCGGTAGTAGGTCACCGTGCTCTCGCCATAGAAGGGCAACGCGTACAGGGTGTCCTTGACCGACAGGCCCTGGCGCACGGACGGGGTGATGTCTTCGAGGTCGTAGCTGGCCGGCAGGTCCTTCATCGGCTCAAGCCAGCCTTTTGCGCCCCACAACGGCGTTTCATAGGTGCCGACGGTCAGCACATCAAACTGACCGCCCTGGGTGGCGATGTCGGTGGTCAGCCGCTGGCGCAGGACGTTTTCTTCAAGCACCACCCAGTTGAGCGTGATGTCGGGGTGCTGCTCTTCGAATACCTTGGACAGCCGCTGCATGCGGATCATGTCGTTGTTATTAACCGTAGCGATGGTGATCGTCTCGGCAGCCTGACTGATGCCCGCCAGTGACAGACCGGCAGACAGCAGCAGCGCGTGATGGGTGATCTTCATGGTGATCTCCAGTCCGCGCTGGCAGCGCGGAATCGTTATTGTTGTTTTGAGCCCTGCCGATCAATCTGACGCGTCACCTCGGGGCAGTGGCGTGTCGATTACAGCAGCTTGGACGGCCTGCAACAAACACGCTGGGGATGTGCCGCTGATGCTTTTTTAACCGCACAGCCCAGCCGTGCGCCAGGCTAAAAAAGTATCAGTGTGCAGTGACAGCCGAGGTGGAGCAGGGCGATGCGATGGGCGTATGGTGCGTCGATGCGTGCGCCAACAACGACAACAAAGGGGCAGACCATGCCTGCGAGCCGAACCGCCTTATTCGAGCAGTTGCCTGCCGAGCTGGAAATCATCCTGCCGGCGCCCCAGCAGAGTTTTCGCTGGTACGAGCACGACTATCCCTATGCGCTCGCGCGCTGGAATCACCATCCCGAGTACGAGATTCATCTGATCCGCAAAGGCAGCGGCAGACTGGTGGCGGGCGATTACATTGGCGCGTTCGGTCCTGGCCATGTCGCGCTGATCGGTCCCGATCTGCCCCATGACTGGATGGGCGATCTGGCACCGGGGGAATACCTGCAAGGCCGGGACGTCGTGCTTCAGTTTGACGGCGCGACGTTGCTGGCACTGCGCGAGTCGATGCCTGAGCTGGGTGAATTGCAGGGATTGTTCGACCGCGCCCGCCGCGGGCTGGAATTTACCGGCGAGACCGCCCTGCGGGCCGCCGACCTGCTCGAGCGCATAGGCTCGGCGAACGGGTTACAGCGCTTGCTGCTGTTTCTTGAGCTGCTCAATACGCTGAGCGGAGCGTCTGACAGAGAAGCCCGTACGTTGGCGAGTGCGTGTTATGCGCCGACACTGGATGCCAAAAGCGCCGAGCGTGTACACCGGGCGTTCGACTACCTGCAGCGGGAGCTCACGGGGGATATCAGGCTGTCAGTGATCGCCGAGCGGCTGCACATGAGCGAACCGGGGTTCTCGCGGTTCTTCAAACGCGCCACGGGGCATGGGTTCATCGACCTGATGCGCAAGCTGCGCATTCAGAAGGCCTGTCGGCTGCTGCTGCAGACGCAGATGTCCATCGCCGATGTCTGTTTTGAAGTGGGTTACATTAACCTGTCGAATTTCAATCGACATTTTCGCTACGAGATGAAGCAGACGCCGTCGGATTACCGAAGAGCCACGGCGGCGGCTTTATTCAGCTTGAACACGTTCAAGGCGTCGTAGGCGATCTTTACCGTGTTGAGATGAACCCATGCCACGTCCAAACGATGGCTGGGCGCCGATAGGGCGGCAGCTGACGGTCAGTCAGCGCCGCCCACCGGTGATCTCACACTCAGGCCAGTGCCTGACTCACGCTTGTTCGTCGTGCTCGGTCGCATCATCGTCGTGCTTGAGCGCCGGCTTCATGCCTGGCTGCGGCGCGTGCACGGCATCCGGCGCGACTTCTTCGCCGTGGTTCTTCTTCTCTTGCTGCACTTTCTTGTCGTGGGCGACGTTACGTGGATCGGTCATGGGAATTCCTTGATCTGGCAGATGATTCGAATGCCCACCGACGCAACACGTTAGCCGTGAGTGTCGGGGCAAGGTTTGGAGTCAGTGCCGGCTTCAGCGTTCAGTGCATTTCAAACCGCGATCACCGAGCTGAAATACCTGACGCGAAATAGCTGATCGGCAATGGCCGACCCGCCATGACCGGGAAACCGCGCGCAAGAGGAGATTGCCAGCGCATGTGCCCGCGAACTTTCAGCCGGCTTGCTGCGCAAACGACGAATGGGTGTAGCAGAACAGGCTGGAAGCCGGCTTCGGACGGCCGTACAGATAGCCCTGGGCGTAGTTGCATCCGCTGTTGGCGAGCCACGACGGCAGGTGAGGCAGGTGAAACTCCTCGACGCCTTCAGCCGTGACTTGCATTTTGAGGCTGCGCGCCATGCCCAGAATCGCTTCGACCATCGGCAGGTGATCGGTCTGCCCGGGCTCAAAGAACGACCGGTCTATTTTGATCTTGTCGATGGACAGGCGGGTCAGGTGATACAGGCTTGAATAACCAATGCCGAAGTCATCCAGCGCTACGGTAACGCCGTGGTCGTGCAATTTGCTCAGGTTCTGCCGCGCCACGTCCAGGTTGCCGACCAGGGCCTCCTCGGTGATTTCGACTTCGAAGCGATGAAACGCAAACTGCTCTTGCCTAAGCTGCTCCAGCAACTGATCGGGAAACAGCGCGTCGGTCACCATGCCGGCGCTGACGTTCATTGATAAGCGCAAGCGGTCATCCCAACGATTGGCCGCGCGACAGGCTTGCTTGATCAACGAGTGCGTCATGGACGGGATCAACCCCAGGCGCTCAAGCACCGGAATGAAGTCGGAAGGTGGGGCGGTGCTGCCGTCGGGCTTGAGCCAGCGCGCGAGAACTTCAAAGCCCACTACCTCTTGAGAAGGGAGCGCGACGATCGGTTGAAAGTACGGCACGATTTCGTCTGCTTCCACCGCTCGTCTCAGTGCCAGTTCAAGATCGGCCTGGGCCCGGCGCTGTTTTTCATATTGGCTGTCATAAAAGTTATAGGTCGAACGCCCGTCTTCCTTACCCCGATACATTGCGGTGTCGGCACAGTGCAGCAATGCCGAAGCGTCCTGCGCGTCTGTCCACGACCGTGCAATGCCAATGGTGGCGCCCAACGCCGAAGGTTCGACGGCGCCGGACAATGGCGCGCCGAGCCGGGACACAGCCGCCTCGGCGATCTGGCACAGCTCGGACTGGTGTTTGAACGTGAGAAACAGCAGGCAGAACTCATCGCCGCCCAATCGCACCGCCACGCCGCCGTTATCGTCGGCGATGGCTTCGAGCCTGCGCGCGATTTCCACCAGCACAATGTCGCCGGCGGCGTGACCATGCTGATCATTGACCGCCTTGAAGTGGTCCAGATCGATGAGCATGACCGCCGCGGGCCGCTTCAAACCGAGCTGATTTCTCACCATGTCCATGAAGATGCGACGGTTGATCAGCCCGCTCAGCGAGTCATAGGTGGCCAGGGTTTCAGTCTGCGCCTGTGCCTGTTTCAGCCTGAGGTAGCTGGACCGGGTATTGGCGATCAGGCGTCTGAGCAGAATGGTCGGGATGATCAGTGAAATCAGAGAAAACCCCGTGACGGTCAGGACGAATCGCCATCTTTCGGCATCCTCAAAGTCAGCGTCATAGGGCAGGGCGAGCCAGTGCATCACCCAGGCTTCGAGCTCGAATTCCCACACAATGGAAAGTCCGATCACTGTGGACAGCGTGATCAGCAGCAGTACTGGCAGGCGACAGGGGTTGCGGCGGTGCAGGTCATTCATGTCAGGCCTCACTGGGCCGGAAGGGTAATCGTGATGTCAGACTGCCATCTTCTCATATAGGTTCATACCGTTGATCGCAGAGTTCCTGAATAGCTGATCAGCCGACAGACGCTCTGGGCCCCGATCTGCGCAGTAGCAGCAAGGAGGCGAGAACGCCTGCGAGCCCTACGCTTGCGAGCGCTAACCAGGTCTCGACAGGGCTTCGGTTCAATATGAGCCAGCTTCCCACGTAATAACCCCCGGTGCCGCTGAGCGCCCCTATCGCACTCATCAGGCCAAAGAACGTTCCCTGGCTACCATCCGGTGCCAGCGATGCGGTCATGCTTTCAAGCGTGGGCAACAGGATGGTCTCGACAACGGTGTAGGCCACGATAAACAGCAGAAACCATTCGATGCCGCGCAGCATGGCGACACTGGCGAACGTGACTGCCGCTCCCAGATACGCCCAGGTTGTCAGTGATGCCGGATTCACTTTCGTCAGCCAGCGCTTCGCCAAAAGGATGAACGCCAGACCGACGACCCCGTTTACGACGTAAATGGCGGAAGCTGCATGGGGGCCGGCTAATTGCCCCGCGTACATCGGGAATGCGACGTAGAGCTGCGGGAACAGGAAAAACCATGGCAATGAAACAACGATCAATCGCCACAGCCCGCCGTCTGTAGTCGCAGTTTTCAGGCTTTTAAGGACGGGCTGCCTGCTCAACCTCACTGATGATCCATACGTTGACCGGCAGGCAACGGCGCTGAGACTGATGAACACTACTGCGCTGATGCCGAAGGCCACGCGGATGTCAGCCAGGCCGGCAAGCCCACCGATAATGGGCCCCACCGCCGCTCCGGCGTTCAACATCTGGTTGTTGGAAGCGAAGAGGGCCGAGTGGCATTCTCTGGGTTGCCGGCCGAACACCCCATAAACGCCACCCTCGTAGCAGGCGACTCCGGAACCTGCGATCACCGCACAGCCAACACATATTGGCGGCGGTCGCCAATGCCCTTTCATCAGGGACATGGTCTCGACTCAAGACCTGTGGCGATTGCCGTTGGGCTTTCTATGACAACACTCGCAACGTCAGTAAACGCTGGTGTGGGATGACCAAGGGCGGCGCGGAGGGCAGGGCGTGCGGGACGATTGCCAAGGTCAGCGCCTTCAGAGCGCGCGCTGCAGCGAAAAAGAGCCCGGTAGCGGACAGAGGCTAGCGGCCAGCCTGGCCTGGATGAGAACGCTTGAACTGCAGGACCTGGCTCTTTCAGAGTGGGCAGACGATCGACCAACGCCTCGCAAAACATGACCGAATCATCGGCCGCATGCTTTAAGGTGTCCCTGAAGGCCGACCGATGAGGGTTGGCCCCAGACACGTCAAACCAACAAACAGGAGCCACCCATGACCGATTCTCTGTACGACATTCCCCTCAAGCAAATCGATGGCACGCCAGCCAATCTGGGCCAGTACAAGGGCAAAGTGCTGCTGGTGGTGAACGTGGCCTCCAAATGCGGGCTGACGCCGCAATACGAAGGGCTGGAAAGCCTTTACCAGGGCAAGAAGGACGCCGGACTTGAAGTGTTGGGCTTTCCGGCCAACAACTTCAAGGAGCAGGAGCCTGGCAGTGACAGCGACATTCAGTCCTTTTGCTCCACCACTTATGACGTGCACTTCCCGCTGTTCTCGAAGATCTCCGTCGCCGGCGACGACACCCATCCGCTCTACCGCGAACTGACCGCCGCCCAGCCCGCTGCCACCGGCGACGGACCGTTTCGTGAACGCCTCAAGGGCTACGGCATCGAAAGCGGCGCAGGCACCGACGTGCTGTGGAACTTCGAGAAATTCCTGATCGGGCGAGACGGCAAGGTGATTGGCCGCTTTGCGCCGGATGTGACCGCAGATGATCCACGGCTGACCGCGGCCATTGACGAAGCCCTTGCTGTTTGAAGCATGAATCGTCCGCTGTTCGTTTCGCTGGATGGGCCAAAGGGTGTCGGTAAAACCACTCTGCTGGAAGCCATCACCCAATCACTGAGGGCTGATAAGCACAAAGTGATCCGGCTGAGCGAAAGCAAAAGTGACCCTCACCGGCGTGAAACCATGGCCCTGGTTAACCAACTGGTCAGAGGGCCGGACCGGGATCTGGAGTGGGAGGTGTGCAAGCGTCTGGCCGCCAGCCGTGGCTGGATTTCACGGCACGTGCTGACCAGACAGCCACCTGACAGCATCATCCTGATCGACCGCTGGTACCCCTCCGATGCCGCGTTTCGCCGGACCGTGCCGTTTGCGGACATCCTGCAGTTGAACATCGACCAGGAGGTGCAGGTGCCGGATTTGCACGTCGGGGTCGTGACGGCGGCCGAGGTTTCATGGGCGAGGGCAGCCGCACGACGGCGTGGGTTGAGCAGCACGGTGATTCACAGGCTGGAGGAGCACGCGGCTTGCACTGAGGCGTTTGAGCGGGCGGTCTCTGATAACGGCTGGGTTTTGTGTCGAAACGAAGGGCGGATCGAAGACGCGACAATGCAGGTGGTCGCCGAGATACGCGAGGTGCTGTGAGTTGCTTTGCCGTGGAAGGAACCGGGGTAAATGCCTCACATACGGCACGTTCCGGGCCTGTAAACGCAGTTCGGGACCGAAGGAGAAAATCCCCTCCGGTCCCGATCGCCTGTCAACGCGTGACGTCGACGTATTACCCGGCAGCGTTACGCCGAAGGCTTAAGCACCACTTTGGTCCAGCCGTCGTCGCGCTGATCAAAGTGCTTGTAGGCGTCCGGACCTTCGGACAGCTTCAGGCTATGGGAGATGATCTGCGACGGCTTGGCACGGTCGTGGTGAATCAGCTCGGCGAGGCGACGGTTGTACGCCTTGACGTTGGCCTGGCCGGTACGGATCTGCTGACCCTTGAACCAGAAGGAGCCGAAGTCGAAGGCCATTTTGCCTTCCTTCGCCAGATCGCTCGCAGCGTTCGGGTCCTGCGGCACGAAGACACCCACGACACCGATACCGCCGGTGGGCTTGGTGGAGGCCACAAGGTTGTTCATGGTTTCGTGATTGGCTTCATGGCCGTGCTTGTCGCAGCACTGATAACCCACGCATTCGCAGCCACGGTCCGTGCCTTTGCCGTTGGTCAGGTTCATGATCTGCTCAACCGCCTGGGTCTGTGCCGTGTTGATCGGCGTGGCGCCCAGTTTGGCTGCCAGGGCGAGACGGTCTGGGTGGTTGTCGACCACAAAGACTTGTGAGGCACCTTTGATCATCGCGGCATGGGCCGCCATCAGGCCGACCGGGCCTGCGCCGTAAATGGCGATGCTTTCACCTGGCAACAGGCCGGACAATTCAGTCGCGTGCCAGCCGGTAGGCAGGATGTCCGACAGCATGACGTAGTCGTCTTCTTTCTCCTTGGCATCTTCAGGCAGCACCAGGCAGTTGAAGTCGCCATACGGCACGCGCAGCAGTTCGGCCTGGCCGCCCTCGTAAGGCCCCATCTCGGCAAAACCATACGCGCCCCCAGCACTGCCGGGGTTGACGGTCAGGCAGTAGCCGGTGAGACCACGCTCGCAGTTTTCGCAGAAACCACAGCCGATGTTGAACGGCAGGCAGACCATATCGCCCACTTTCACGCGATCGACCGCAGCGCCCACTTCGATGACTTCACCCAGGTTCTCGTGACCCAGAATCCGGCCCGTCTCGAAGCTGGTGCGGCCTTCGTACATGTGCAGGTCGGACCCACAAATGTTGGTCGTGGTAATGCGGACCAGGACATCGGTCGCTTTTTCGATTTTGGCATCGGGAACGTTCTGAACGCTGACGTCGTAAGGACCGTTGTAAATAATGGCTTTCATGGGTTCTCCAGAAGAATGAGGTGCAGATAGGGACATATATGCGCCAGATTTAGTACGACCGTGCCGGCCTGTCGTTCAAAGAGATTGGCCGGGAGTGACGAACGGTAAATGCTGGCAAAAGGCTCTGTGACGGGGTTTGTGGCCAGTCGATGGCCAAAAACATCACGGCGTCTATGCAAGCCGTGGCAGGTCCAACAGGGTGAGCTCGGTCTCCCCACCTGGCGTTGAAACCCTGCTGCGGGTCGACGGCGGTGTGGTCAACGACACCGGGTGAGCCGCCTGAGCGATTGTGCGGCTGAAACCGGTCCTGCGCAGACAGACTGCGGGCACTCAGGAGGTCAGCGCCGGCGCCTGGTCATCGCCTGCTCGCAACCAGCAACGCCAGCACATCCTCGGCCAGCACCGGTGGGCTGAGCAGAAAACCCTGAGCATAAGGGCAGTCCAGCTCCCTGAGCTGGTCGAGTTGGCCGAGGGTTTCGACGCCCTCGGCAACAATTGCCAGGTCCAGCGCCTCGCCCAGGGACAGGATACTTTTGACGATGGCGACGCTGCGCTCATGTTTCATCATGCGCGTGACGAATGACCGATCGATCTTGATGGCGTCAATGGGGTAGCGATCGATGTAGCCCAGGGAGCTGTAGCCGGTGCCGAAATCGTCCAGCGCAATCCGGATACCCTGGGCGCGAAGGTCTTCGAGGGTCTTGGCGACCATCTCCGGTTCATGCAGGAACACTGACTCGGTGATCTCGATCTGCAAGGCACGGGCATCGAACCCGGTCTCTGCGATGATCTCGGCGACCTGAAGGGCGAAGTCTTTGCGATTGAGCTCGACCCCTGACACGTTGACGTTCAGCTTGATACCGCCCGAACCGGTGGCGGCAGCCCACTTCTTGACCTCGCGACAGGCGTTGCGCATGACCCACTGACCCAGATTGCAAATCACGCCAATGTCTTCGGCGACGCTGATGAACACATCAGGGGCGACAATCCCCAGGGTCGGGTGGCGCCACCTGACCAATGCTTCAACGCCCACAATCGTTTCAGTGGTGATGGAGAAGATCGGCTGGTAGACCAGATAGAACTCGTCGCGGGTAATTGCGTGCTTGAGCGCATTCTGCATCACCAGCAGGTCAATCGAGGCCTGGCGCATCGAGAGGTCGAAGACGGCCCAGCTGCCACGGCCTTTCTTTTTGGCGGCGTACATGGCCACGTCCGCGTCACGGATCAGGTCTTCGGCGGTGGTGTGCTGAACGTCCAGCGTCGCAATGCCAATGCTGCAGGAGATAAAGAGCTGTTGCCCGTCGATGGCGGTCGGCAGGCTCAGGGCGTGGGTCACGCGCTTGGCCGTCTCGATGGCCTGTTCCTGATGGCCTTCGTCGGTCAGCAGGATCGCGAACTCGTCGCCACCGATGCGGGCGATCACCGCCGAGGGATCAATGCACTCGCTCAGGCGTTCTGCAACGCTCTTGAGCAAGATGTCGCCCGCATGATGCCCCATGCCGTCGTTGACGTATTTGAATCGGTCCAGATCCAGGTACACCACCGTGGCCGCGCCGGGTTGATCGGCGTTCCCCTTGCTCAAGGCCGAATGGATGCGGGCCATGAAATAGCCGCGGTTCTTGAGCCTCGTCAACTCGTCGTGGAACGCTGCGTAGGACAGTTCGTCCTGAATGCGCTCCCGCTCGATCAGCCGTGACTCGAGCGCCACGCGCTCCTCACGATCAAGCTGGGCCTGGCGAAAGTTCTGCTCTGCGTCTTTACGTTCTGTGATGTCGCGCTGCACGGAAACCCAATGGGTGAACCAGCCTTTCTCGTTGGCGACCGGTACGATACTGAGCTGCACCCAGAACTTGGTGCCGTCACGACGGGTGTTGATCAGCTCGACCTCGACGGGATCCCAGCGCTGCAGCGCGTCCCTGATCTGCTGAAGCGTGGCGCGGTCAGTCTCGGCGCACTGCAGAATCCGGGGCGTCTTCCCCATGACTTCTTCCAGGCTGAACCCGGTGGTGGTGAGGAACGCCGGATTGCAATACACGATGCGCGGGCCGGGCAGATCGATGGGTTCGGCTTCGGTGATCAGGATGGCGTCCTTCGCGTTGACCACCACCGACTCCAGCAAGCGCAGGCGCTCGATGACCGCTGATCCGCCAGCCGCCTGTGTCGGGGTCAACTTGAGGGAGTCGTAGAGATCGGCCGCATGGGTCTGCACGCCATAGATGTGCGCGGCGCTGAGACGTTTGTGGGGAAGGGGGATCGTCATCAAGACCGCGCCGGTCAGGGCGGCGTTGCCATCGCGAATGGCGACGCAGACCAGCGACTCGTTGACCACGCGATCCAGGCCGGCAGGCAGCGCGGCATCAGCGGGCATGGCCTCGCCAACGTCGACGACGTCGCCGTAGGACAACACCATCTTCAGCCATCCACCGGTGATTTCGTCTGCGCGCACCTCCGGTGCCGTGCCGTAGGTCGCCACGGTGCGCCACTGCTCTTGGTCTCGCACGATCAGAATGGCGCCGGTCGCCCCGGTCAGGTGGGAAGCCGCGTCCAGGAAATGACCCAACACTTCATGATTCTTCAAACCGAGATGAGCCTTGCCGGCCATATGCATTACCTGAAAGAGGGACGATGTACCAGGTGGACATTCGACACGCGTAGAGATCGGGAACCAGTAGCAGCCGCGCAGTAGAGCGCGTGCACCTGGCGCCGGTTAGCACTTTCGGTATCGGCGTGGCGACGAAGTTCAACAGGACCCTGTGGCAAACAATCTGCGCGAAATGAGGAAGTGACCAAGGGGTGGCCACTCCGCGATTTCACTATGACATCATCGAAGGTGGGCTCGATGGAAAATATCGCTCCATACGTGGTTGCAGCGAAGACACTACCACGCGCTGGACAGCTAAACGCTCCGTCTTTGGGACGGTCTTGTCATCCGCGACGAAGGTTCAAACCTATACAGCATTAAATAAATGTACAACCCTCGCTAAAGTTCATGGCATCCGCTGCCGATCGAATATCTGAAACGTTTAATCCAAGGCGAGCACCCGTAAGTCCGGCCTGAGCGCGCCTCTGTCCGAGGCGTTTCGCGGATAAAAAACAGCGGTCGCCTAACGCTTTTCAGGGAAGGAGCCCCGCCTACTCAACATCATTTAGCTAGCGGACCTGCGCCATGAACAATAAATCCAATGCCACTGCAGAACTCGCCCAAACCGGCGCCGACCTGAACTCTCTGCTGAGCGCGATTGACCGCTCCCAAGCTGTCATCGAATTCGATCTGCAGGGCAATGTGCTGTACGCCAACCAGAATTTTCTCGACTGCATGGGCTACGACCTCGATGAAATTCGCGGGCGCCATCACCGGCTGTTTTGCATGCCCGACTATGCGACCAGCAAGGAATACCTGATGTTCTGGGAGAAGCTGGGCACCGGCAAATTTGACGCCGGCCAGTACCAGCGTCAGGCCAAGGACGGGCGCCAGATCTGGCTGCAGGCCACTTACAATCCAGTGATGGACAATAACGGCAAGCCATTCAAGATCGTCAAATTCGCCAGCGACGTCACTGAAGTGCGCAATCGCAATGCCGAGTGGGAAGGCAAAATCGAGGCGATCGAGCGCTCCCAGGCGTTGATCGAGTTCTCCCCTGAGGGCTATGTATTGACCGCCAACAGCAAGTTTCTCTCGGCCATGGGCTACACGCTGGATGAAGTCGTGGGCCAGCACCACCGCATGTTTTGTGAGCCGGAATACGCAGCTTCTCTGGTGTACCGCGAATTTTGGGAGAAGCTGGGCAAAGGCGAGTACGACTCCAGCGAGTACAAGCGCCTGAGCAAAGACGGTCGGGATGTCTGGATTCAAGCGTCCTATAACCCGATTCTCGATGCCCAGGGCCAGACCTACAAGATCGTCAAGTTCGCCACCGATGTGACCGAGACCAAACTTCGCACGATGGAGCACGAAGGCAAGGTCAACGCCATTAACCGCGCCCAGGGCGTGATCGAGTTCGACCTGAGCGGCAATATCCTCTCGGCCAACGCTAACTTTCTGGATCTGGTGGGGTACCGGATGGAGGAATTGAAGAACCGCCACCATTCGCTGTTTTGCGAACCCGAGTACGTCAAAACCACGCCTTACCGGGAATTCTGGGGCGCACTCAGCAGCGGCAAATTCTTCACCGGGCGCTTCATGCGCATCAGCAAGTACGGCCAGAAAATCTGGATTCAAGCGACCTATAACCCGGTGTTCAACGCGACGGGGCAACCCTACAAGGTGGTCAAGTTCGCCACCGATATTACCGCTCAGGTCGAGCTGGAAGAAGCCATTGAAGCCAAGACCCAGGCGATGGATGAGTCAGTCACCCGTCTGATGGACGCCATTGCCGAAGTGGTCAAAACCACCGGCGACGCCAACGATCAGGCACGCATTACCCAGGATGAAGCCCAGCGTGGTTCCCAGACCCTCAACGAGGCGTCCGCAGCGATGGACACCATCGGCAAATCGGCTGAGGACATCCAGGAAATCATTGAGGTGATCAGTACCATCGCCGGTCAGACCAACATGCTCGCGTTCAACGCCGCGATTGAAGCGGCACGGGCGGGTGAGCACGGTCTGGGCTTTTCAGTGGTGGCCGATGAGGTGCGCAAGCTGGCTGAAAAGTCTTCCCACGCCACCACCAAAATCAACAAATTGATCCAGGAGACGGTTCGCCGCATCAATTCCGGCAGCGAGATCTCCCGCAGCGCGGGCAGTGCGTTCGAGCGGATCGTGGCCGGGGTCGAAAAGACCAATGGTGCGATGAGTACCATCGGTGCCGCCACGCAGGAACAGCATCACCTGGCTGAGCGGGTATCGGAACTGATCGGCGAGCTCAACCGTATCAAGCTGGCGACCGGGTTGGGCAAGGGCTTGAGCGCCCCGGGCCAGGTTGAAAGCCTATGAGCGAGGCCCTTGCGTTTGGGGTAGTCAGGCTGGGCGGGCTGGAAGTCGCGATTGACGCCCAGGCACTGGAGCAGGTGATCAACTGGCCCGCGCGGCTGCAGCCTCATCCGCTGCAGGGCGGCGCCTTGCTTGGCATGTTCAGCCTGCGCGGCAAGGCCCTGCCACTGATTGAGCTGCGGTCGTTGCTGGGTGCGCATGACGTCTCCTGCCATGATCCGTTGGAGATGGTTGCCATCGTCAACCATCAAGGCCGGCGCCTGGGCATTGCGGTCAGCGGCGTCAGTGACGTGATGAAAGTCGAAGTGCGAAACCTGTGCCGTCTCGGCGGCGAGGGCACCGCGGTCGCGCTGCTGCCAGAACTCGTGCTGGTGGAAAATGAGCGAATGATTTACCGGCTCGACCTGGACGCGCTGTGCGGTTTGCCCCAGGTGTTGACTGCGCAGTCCAGGGACGTCTGCGACACGGTGGAGGTTCAGGATCCGTCCCGGGAGCTGCATCACTTGCTGTTGTTTGAGTGCGAAGGAAAGCGCTATGCGCTGGACGCGAGGGCGATTACCGAGCTGGTGGACCGCCCGGACATGCTGCCAAGCAAATTGGGTGGGGATTATTGCCTGGGCGTCGTCAACCGCCGTGGCATTGATGTGCCTGCCTTGAGCCTGAACCGGGTACTGGGCATTGATTCCCCGGCGACGGCGCAGGCGGCCCAGAACCAGAACCAGTTGCTGGTGTTGACTTCGCGAGAAGGCTATCGCATCGGGCTGGTGTACGACCGGATGATTTCGATTGTGCGCAAGCGTGCTCACGAAATCCTGCCGTTGCCCCGCTATGGGTTACGGGAGCCGGGCCTGTTTGCCGGCGTTGTCGGGCTGGAGAACGGAGAGCAGGCGTTGTTGCTTGAGTACCGCGAGTTGCTCGAGCGCAAGGAGACGCTCAGTTTCGCCAGGATCTATCAGACCAGCCCGCCCAGCCAGGACGCGCCGGGTTCTCGTCTCATGCAGATGAACCAGACCTGCCTGGTGTTCCAGGCGGCCCAGCCGTTCGTGGTGCCCCTTGATCAAGTGCTGGAAATCCTCGACATGCCCGAGCACTTCGTCCGGTTTGCGCAAGAAGAGACGCATCTGCTGGGCAGTTTCAATTTGCGGGGCGAGCAGATCCCGCTGGTTTGCCTGAGCAGCCTGATTGAAGGCACAACACCTCCCGGCAATACGCTGGAGCGGGTGCTGTTGGTCAAGGGCGAACGTCATAGCTTCGGGCTGGTGGTCAACCGGACCGACTCCATAGAAACCTTCACCCATCCGGCCTCCGAGCATCCCGAGGGTTGGGAGCACGGCGCAAGCATCCGGGGTTCAGTCAATGACCGCATGCGCAGCCTGGTGAGCATCGGCAAGGGTGATCAGGTCCGCTGGATGACGCTGATCAATCTGAGCAACATCGTCAGAGGGTTGGAGATGACCGGAACTGAGGTGCAGACCCAGCGCCTCGCGGGGTAAGCCAGGGGCATTTGCCTCGCTGACGCTTTACGCATCAGTGAGCTGAAACCGGTAGCCCACGCCATACAACGATTCAATGGGCGTCTCACCAGGGCAGGCCTGTTCCAGCTTGCGCCGCAGGTTGCGTATATGGCTGTCCACCGTACGGTCAGTCACCACGCGGTGGTCGGAGTAGAGCTTGTCGAGCAGTTGATCCCGGGAAAAGACCCGGCCGGCCGAACGCGCAAACGTGCTGAGCAACCGCAGTTCAAGGCGTGTCAGGTCCAGCTCGACACCATTGAGTGACGCGCGGTGTTGTGCGTCATCAATGATCAGCCGTGGCGCAGCACCGGTCAGCAGTTGCGGGCCGCGGCGCAGGATGGCCTTGACCCGGGCCACCACCTCGCGGGGGCTGAAAGGCTTGCAGATATAGTCGTCCGCGCCCAGGTCAAGGCCCCGGAGGCGATCCACTTCTTCGACGCGAGCGGTGATCATGATGATTGGCACGGCGCTGAAACCGCGCAGGTCCTGGCAGACCTGCATACCGTCGCGCCCGGGCAGCATCAGGTCGAGCAGAATCAAGCGCGGTGTCTGGGCGCGCACGGTCGGCACCACTTGCAAGCCGTTGTCCAGGCATCGGGTCGGGTAGCCCGCGGCGATCAGATAATCCTGCAGCAATGCGGCCAGCTTCGGTTCGTCTTCAACGATCAGGATCGGGCAGTCGTCGGTCATGGTTCAGATATTCCGTGGCAGATGCAGGGTCAGCCAAAGCCCACCGAGGGGCGAGTGAGCGGCGCTGAGGCTGCCGCCGTGGGCGAGGGCGATGCTGTGACAGATCGCCAGCCCCAGGCCGGCCCCGCCACTGGCACGGGCGCGTGACGATTCGCCCCGATAGAAACGTTCGAACAGGCGCGGCAGCTGCTCGTCCGACACCCCGGGACCGGAGTTCAGGAATTCGATGCATACGTCGTCGCGATCCAGGACGGCCCGGATGTGGATCAGCCCGTTCGGGTCGGTGTAGCGCACGGTGTTTTCCAGCAGGTTGGAAAACAGTTGCTGCAGGCGATTGGCATCGGCGGACAGTTCCAGAGGCTGGGACGGCAGGTCCAATTCGACGCGCAAGTGCCGGGCGTTCAAGCGCTCCTGGAACATCGACACGGTGGCTTGCAGCAGTTGATCAAGTGCGCAGGGCTGTTTTCGGTAGGTCAGCGCGCCGACATCCGCCAGGGACAGCTCGTATAAGTCATCCACCAGTTTACTCAGCATGCTGACCTCACCCTGCAATGACTTCATCGACCCCTGGTTGAGGGTGCGTACGCCATCTTCGATGGCCTCCAGCTCACCCCGCAATACCGACAGCGGGGTGCGCAACTCGTGGGACACATCCGCCATGAACTCGCGGCGCATCTGTTCGTTGCGTTCCAGGGTGTAGGCGAGCTGGTTGAAGTCACGGGCCAGTTGGCCAACCTCGTCATTGGACGCCACCGCCACCCGCCCGCTGTAATCGCCGCTGGCCAGGCGATGCGTGGCGGCGGCCACCCGCTTGACCGGCTCCAGCAGTGTGCGCGCGATCCACCAGGCAATCAGCATCGCCAGCAGCAGCGAAAAAGCCCCCATGACCAGGCTGGTGCGCAACTGGTATTGCTGGAACCGTTCGCCGCCGGCTTCCGTCACGCTCTGGAACGGGGTAACGGCCAGCCAGCCGACGGTTTCATCCGCCACCACGATCGGGCGTAACAGGGCGTCGTTGCCGATGTCCGGGTAGCCGTTCACGCGTTTTTTGTGTTGATCCAGCAACGCGATGCGAAACAGCGCGCCCGTCAGGTCCGAGGCCAGGGGTGTGCGCAAGTCGTTCTTCGACGGATCCTCGCCGAGTTCCGGCCGCATGATGTCAAACCAGCGGTCCGGCTGGTTGCGCAGGAATTCCCAGTTCCCCTCACGGGCGTAGGCACTGGCCAGGCGCGGTAACACCGGCGCCATGCGGTCCAGCGCCTGCTCATTGAGATAGCCCAGAAAGCCCCGCCCGAAACTCCAGCTCGTCGCCAGGCCCATGCTCAGGATGACCAGCAGCACGCCAGCCAGTACGGCGATAAACAGCTTGGTGGAGATGCTCAACTTCATGGAGGCCGGCCGGTAAGAAGGGATGGGGCATTTAGGCCCTGACGAAAGAAAGATTCAAGCCGGCCGGGCAATCTTCAATTTTCCTGCACATTTGCCTTGCACGATGGCGCCGACTCAAGCCATTCCGTCTTGCAGAGGCAGCTATGTCGACGAAAATACTCGCCAAATTCCTGGTAACCGCCGCGGTTCTCCTGGCCCTGATCATTCTGGTTATCCTGGGCGGTTGCTCCGGCGGCGAACCTGCCCCTGAAGCGGTGATCCCGAAAGTCTCGGTGATCACCATCCAACCCCAGAGCCAGGTGCTGACCACCGAGCTGGCGGGGCGCACCCAGGCCTTCATGGTGGCGCAGATTCGTCCGCAGGTCGGTGGCATCGTCCAGCGGCGTCTGTTTGTCGAGGGCGCGGATGTGAAGGCCGGACAACCGCTGTACCAACTGGATCCGGCAACCTATACCGCCACGCTCGCCCAGGCTCAGGCAAGTCTGGCCAAGTACCGGGCCACGCTCAACTCAGCCCAGGCCACGGCCAGGCGCAACGCCGGGCTGGTCAAAATCAACGCCATCAGCCAGCAAGACAACGAAGACGCTCAGGCGACCTTGCTGACGGCGGCCGCCGACGTAAAAGTCGCCGAGGCCGAAGTCCAGACCGCCCGAATCAATCTGGCTTACACCCGTATCACCTCCCCGGTCAGCGGCCGGATTGAAACCTCCACCGTGACCCCGGGGGCGTTGGTGGTGGCCAATCAGGACAGCGCATTGACCACGGTGCAGCAACTCGATCCGATCTATGTGGATGTGACTCAGTCGACCACCGAACTGCTGCGGCTCAAGCGTGACCTGGCCAGCGGCGCCTTGCAGTCCTCTGGCGAGGGCGAGGCACGCATCAGCCTGACACTCGACGATGGCAGCACCTACACCCACGAGGGGCGACTCAAGGTCAGCGGCGTCAGTGTCAACGAGGGCACGGGCACCGTCACCCTTCGGGCTGAATTCGCCAACCCGGATCATCTGCTGTTGCCGGGCATGTATGTCCGCGGGGTGCTGGAGCAGGCGCGCAATGACCAGGCCATTCTGGTGCCGCAAAAAGCCGTGAACCGCAGCGCCAGCGGCCTGACCACGGCATTGCTGGTGGTGGACGGCAAGGTGCAACAGTGCGAGCTGACCATCGATCGGGCCGTGGGTAATCAGTGGTGGGTCACGGGCGGCTTGAAGGCGGGTGATCAATTGATCGTCGAAGGCGGACAAAAAGTGCGTGCCGGTGCCGCCGTCCAGGTGCAGGACGCGAGTGATCAGGCAGCCACACCGTCCACCCCCGTGAAGGAGGGTTGAACGTGGCGCACTTTTTCATTGATCGACCGATTTTCGCCTGGGTCATCGCCATCGTGATCATGCTCGGCGGCGGCCTGTCCATCAGCCAGTTGCCCCTTGAGCAATACCCGGACATCGCGCCGCCCACCGTCAAGATTTCCGCCACGTACACCGGGGCCTCGGCCAAGACCGTGGAAGACTCGGTGACCCAGGTCATCGAGCAGCAAATGAAGGGGCTGGATAACCTGACCTACATGTCGGCCACCAGCAGTTCGGCTGGCAGCGCCAGCATCAGTTTGACCTTTACCGCCGGCACCGACCCGGATGTCGCCCAGATGCAGGTGCAGAACAAGCTGCAACAAGCCGAATCAAGACTGCCGCAAACGGTGCAAAGCGAAGGGCTGACGGTGACCAAGGGCGGCTCGGACTTTTTGATGATTGTCGCGCTAGCGTCGGCCGACCCCAGTGTCACGGGCACCCAGATCGGTGATTACATCTCCACCACCTTGCTGGACTCGATCAGCCGGATAGACGGTGTCGGCGACGTGCAGACGCTGGGATCAGGCTACGCCATGCGTATCTGGCTGGACCCTGCGCTGCTGGAAAAATACGCGCTGATGCCTTCGGACGTCAGCAGTGCCCTGGAGGCGCAGAACACCGAAGTCTCTGCCGGCCAGCTCGGTGCCTTGCCGGCCGTCAAGGGGCAGCAGTTGAACGCCACCATCAGCGCCCGCAGCAAACTGCAAACCGTCGACGAGTTTCGCAACGTGGTGGTCAAGTCCGACAGCGATGGGGCCGTGGTCCTGCTGGGCGACGTCGCGACCCCGGAGTTGGGCAGTGAAAGCTACGACATCAGTACAGCGCTCAATGGCAAGCCCGCTGCGGCCATGGGCGTGCAACTGGCGGCAGGCGCCAATGCGCTGAGCGTCGGCGACGCGGTCAAGGCCAAGCTTCAGGAAATGGAGCCGTTCTACCCCACAGAAATGCAGTTGAAGAACGTGATTGCCTACGACACCACGCCCTTTGTGAGCCTGTCCATCGAGGAGGTGGTCAAGGCCCTGGGCGAGGCGATCGTGCTGGTGGTGTTGATCATGTTTCTGTTACTGCAGAACCTGCGCGCCACGCTGATACCGGCGATTACCGTGCCGGTGGTGCTGTTGGGCACGTTCGGCGTGTTGTCGCTGTTCGGCTACTCGATCAACACCCTGACCATGTTCGCCATGGTCCTGGCGATCGGCTTGCTGGTGGACGACGCCATCGTGGTGGTGGAAAACGTCGAGCGGTTGATGGGCGAGGGGATGTCGCCCATGGCGGCCACGCGACAATCGATGAGTGAAATCAGCAGTGCACTGGTCGGCATTACCCTGGTGCTGAGTGCGGTGTTCATCCCCATGGCGTTTTTCGGCGGCTCCACCGGGATTATCTATCGGCAGTTTTCCGTGACGATCGTCTCGGCCATGGTTCTCTCGGTGTTGGTGGCCATGACCCTGACCCCCGCGTTGTGCGCTTCGCTGCTCAAAGCGCACGACGGTAAGACGCCGGGTGCTCAGCGCGGGTTCTTCGGCTGGTTCAACCGCACCTTTGAACGGGCCAGTGCCGGTTATGAGCGCTGGGTCGGTGTGGTGTTGCGGCGGTGGGGGCGCAGCTTGCTTCTCTATGGGCTGGTGCTGGTGGTCATGGCGGTGGGCTATATGAATCTGGCCACCTCGTTCCTGCCGGACGAAGACCAGGGAATTCTGCTGGCACAGATCCAGTTGCCGGTAGGCGCGACGGACAGCCGTACGCAAAGCGTGATCAAGCAGTTCGAGGACTACATTCTCAAACAGCCCGAAGTCGAATCGATGATCAGCATCAGCGGGCTGGGCATGGGCGGTAACAGCCAGAATACCGCGCGGGCCTTTATCCGCCTCAAGGACTGGGCCGAGCGTGGCAGCTCAGGCCAGGATGCGGCCTCGATTGCCCAGCGGGCGACCATGGCGCTGTCCAGCATCGGTGATGCCGACGCATTCGTCATGCAGCCTCCAACGGTGCGCGGCCTGGGCCAGAGCTCGGGCTTCGACCTGCAACTCAAGGACCTTGGCGGTCTCGGCCATGATGCGTTAGTGGCGGCTCGGGAAAAGTTGCTTGAGCTGGCCCGAAAGGACCCGCGCCTGCAGGGGGTTCGCAGCAATGGCCTGGACGATGCGCCGCAGCTGAAGATCAGCATCGACGACCGCAAGGCTGGCGCCATGAGCCTGAGCACCAGCGACATCAACGCCACCTTGTCGACGGCCTCGGGCGGTACGTATGTGAACGACTTTCTCAACCAGGGCCGGGTGAAAAAAGTCTATGTGCAGGGGCAGGCCTCCTCACGCATGCAGGCGGCGGACCTTGATCATTGGTTTGTCCGCAATAGCAACGGCGACATGGTGCCGTTCTCATCGTTTGCCAGCAGCGCGTGGAGTTACGGCTCGCCGTTGCTGGAGCGCTACAACGGTAATGCGTCCCTGGAAATCGTCGGCGATCCCGCGCCAGGGGTCAGTTCCGGGGACGCGATGAACGCGGTGCAAGCCATCATCGGGCAATTGCCCCAAGGCATCGGCTACGAGTGGACCGGACAGTCCTATCAACTGCGGCTGTCCGGCTCCCAGGCACCGCTGCTCTACGGGATATCGGTGTTGTTTGTGTTCCTGTGCCTGGCCGCGCTGTACGAGAGCTGGTCGGTGCCGTTTTCGGTGATTCTGGTGGTGCCCCTGGGGGTGATCGGTGCAGTGCTGGCGACCCGTGTCGCCGGGTTGAGCAACGACGTGTATTTCCAGGTGGGTCTCTTGACCACCGTGGGGCTGGCGGCGAAAAACGCGATCCTCATCGTTGAGTTCGCCAAGCACCTGCAAGAGCAGGGCAACAGCGTCATCGACGCCACGCTGATCGCGGTGCGGCAACGCCTGCGGCCGATCCTGATGACGTCCCTGGCGTTCATGTTCGGCGTGTTGCCACTGGCCTTGAGTACCGGCGCAGGCTCCGCCGGGCGTCAGGCCATCGGCACGGGCGTGCTGGGCGGCATGTTCAGCGCCACGGCGTTGGGCATCTTCTTTGTACCGCTGTTCTTTTTGCTGATTCGCCGCCGTTTTGGCCGCGTACGCAACGCTAACCAATCTGCCCCGACAGGTGATGCATGATCAAATCACACTGGCCTCTGCTGGCCGCCCTGGCCCTGGGCGGCTGCGTGAATCTGGCGCCGCAGTATGAGCGGCCTGAAGCGCCCGTCTCCGAGCAATGGCTGCCAGCCGCCAGCCTGCCAAAAGGGCAGGTGAGCGCAGACATCAAATGGCAGCAGTTTTTCACTGACCGTCGCCTGGCACAGGTGCAGAGCCTGGCGCTGGCCAATAATCGCGACTTGCGCCTGGCCAGCCTGAACGTCGAAAAGGCCCGGGCGCAATACCGCATCAAGCGCGCGGACCTGTTTCCTGCCATTGACGCAAGCGTCAGCGGCACCCACAGCCGCACGCCGGGTGGGCTGTCCAATTCCGGCTCAGCGGTCACCACCCACGATTACAGCGCCGAACTGGGGCTGAGCAGTTATGAGCTGGACGTGTTTGGCCGGGTCCGCAACCTGCGTGACGAAGCGCTGGAAGACTACCTGGCGCTGACGGAGACCCGGCGCAGCACGCAAATCAGCCTGGTGGCCGAGGTCGCCACGGCCTGGCTGACATTGGCCGCCGACAACGAACGGTTGCTGTTGGCCCGGGAAACCCTCACCAGCCAGTTGGCCACCTACGACCTGACCCAGCGCAGCTATGCCTTGGGCGGGTCTGCGGAGTTGGCCGTGGCACAGGCCCAGACCACGGTCGAAACGGCACGGGGCGATGTGGCCTTCTATGAGAGCGAGATTCTGCAGGACCGCAACGCCTTGCGCCTGCTGGTGGGCAGTGATGTGCCTGACGCGCTCCTGCCGGGTACGCACATGGAGTCGGCGGCGGTGTTGGTGGACATTCCGCCGGGCTTGCCCTCCAGCCTGTTGCAACAACGCCCGGATGTGTTGTCGGCGGAGCACACGCTCAGGTCCGCCAACATCGACATTGGCGCGGCCCGTGCGGCGTTCTACCCCAGCATCAGCCTGACCGCCAGCGCCGGCTCATCCAGCGCTGCGCTGGCCGGCCTGTTCGAAGCCGGCAGCGGCGCCTGGACCTTCGCGCCGAGTATCAGCGTGCCCATTTTCAACGGGGGAAGTCACCGCGCGACCCTGGATTCGGCCAAGGTCGAACGTGACATTCAGGTGCAGACCTATCAGCAAACCCTGCAGACCGCGTTCCGTGAAGTGGCTGACGCGCTGGCCGTGCGCAGTACCCTGGATCGCCGTATCGCCGCGCAACAGGCGCTGACCGACGCCAGCCGCAAAAGCTTCGAACTCTCGGATGCGCTGTATCGCGGTGGCTCGAAAAGCTACCTCGAAGCCCTGGATGCACAACGCTCGCTCTACAGCGCCCAGCAAGACCTGATCACGCTGCGCCTGACCGAGCAGAGCAACCGCATCACCTTGTACAAAGTGCTGGGGGGCGGCTGGTACTGAAGGTGACGGCGAAACGCCGCTGCCACGTGCACACACAACAACCGCAGCGATGGAACGGCCTGCGCAGCACAAATCGGGTTACTTCACTCACTGGGGAATAAATATGTGCGCTTTTCGTTCCGCCCTCAGCCGTCGCCTTCAAGGGCTCACCTGCGCCTGCCTGATCACCGTTTCACCGCTTTGCCATGCGGATCCGGAAACGGACCCATGGGAAGGTTTCAACCGGCCTGCGTTTTCGTTCAACGACACCCTGGACAGGTATGCGCTCAAACCCCTGGCTCAAGCGTACCAATTCGTCACCCCCCACCTCGTCCAGGATGGGATTCACAACGTGTTGAACAATCTGGGTGAGGTGAAAAATCTGGCTAACAATCTGCTGCAAGCCCGGTTTCACAGCGCCGGCGTTGATACGAGTCGATTCTTGTTCAACAGCACCATTGGCCTGGCGGGCTTGATCGACGTTGCAACGCCGATGGGCTTGCCTCGCAGTGACGAGGACTTTGGCCAAACCCTCGGTCGCTGGGGTGTCGCGAGCGGCCCGTACCTGGTGCTGCCGTTGCTGGGGCCGAGCACACTGCGCGATGCACCGGCGATCCTCCCCGATGCCTACGCCAACCCGATTCGCTACATCGGCGACGTCCCAACGCGTAATAGCCTGTATGGCGCGGGCATCATCGACGGACGGGCTCAATACCTGAAGTCTGAAAAGCTCATCACCGGCGACAAGTACAACTTCATCCGAAGCGTCTATCTGCAAACCCGAGCGTTCAAGATCAACGGGGGAGAGGTGCAGGATGACTTTTGATCCGCTGGACGACCCGCAAAACGGCGCTGCCACGATGAGCCACCGCGACGGGCTTGCCAGATTTAAGGCCAGGGATCGAAATCCCTGGCTGGGCACAACCCTTTCAACTGGCCTTGGGCTCTCCCTGACCGATTTGCCAGACATAGGGTGGCTCGGTGCCGTTGATACTCCAGTCACCGACGATCTTGGCCTTATAAATAAGCGGGTTATGGGACGCGACGGTCCGCGCATTACGCCAGTGTCGATCCAGGGCTTTATTGACGCTGATGCCTGAGGCGCCAAGCGCATTGAACAGGTCGGTAGCGGCTCGCAGAATCAGGTCAGAGACGACGACCTGTGCTTTTGCCGTTTCGATTTCCGCTGCAATGTTCGCCGTCCGCTCCGCCTCGGCATTCCCCGAAAAGCGAGCCTCGTAGGCTTGCTGCAACGGCCTTGCAGAGCGAAGGGTGGTTGCCTGTGCAGCGTAGACCTGCGCGGAAATCTGACCGACCACTTGTTGGATCTGAACATCGGCGCTCACGCGGCTGGCATTGCCGTGGCTGTAAACACGTGTGCGCTCGCGGATCTGCTGGGTAATGTCGCGTTCTATCGCCCGGCCTGTGCCCGCCAATACGGCGAGCAACACCAGTTGGTAGAACGCGGTTTGATAGTTGAAACGGTTTTCAAAGGGGATGATGTGTGTAGCGGGAACCGGCACGTTATTGAACACTGTGGTCCCGCTGCCGGTAGTGCGTTGTCCAAAGCCATCCCAATCATCACTTTGTTGTACGCCGGCATGACGGGCATCCACGACCGCAATCACGTCCGCCCCAGTGTCGGAACGCTGCGCGTACACATCGATCCAGTCAGAAAACAGACTGCCGGTGCTGTAGTATTTTTTGCCGCTCAAAAAAAACTGCGCTCCGTCCGGAGTCGCTTTGGTGATGACTTCACCGAGCTTTACATCGCCTGTTTCTGTCCAGGCGTTGCCCACTAAATCGCCTTCAGCGAAGCGCCGGAACCATGCGTCGCGTTCGGCCGTGGCAGGCGAATTCAGTTGATCTTCGACGAAGGCAAAATGGCCGCGCAGGGATTGCGGAATATTGGAGTCGGCTTCGCCCAGTTCGATCAGCAACTGGAACAGTTGCTCAACAGAAGCGCCGGCGCCGCCATATTCCTTGGGCACTCGGATGGCACCGAACCCGGCCTGTTTGAGCCACTTGATGGGCTCGTATGGGAGAGTACGAGCGTTTTCTCGCTCAACGGTGCCCGCTGCAATGTGCTGGAACAAAGGCCGAAAACGATTGGCGAGTGCTTCGTAGTCGGTGCCCAGAGAGAGCGGATTGTTTGGCGTGTCAGGCATGGGGAACTCCCGTGATGATGAAAGCCGCTCGGTGGTAACGGCGTTAGATACATTCGATGTGCATGCACCATGCCGAAACATAAATGGCCGAGTCATCGCGGTGAATCTGTTGAATCCACGGACGCTGCTGTTGATGCATCAACAGTTGTGCTGTTTCGCTGGCTGCCCCGCGACACCTTTTCACGGCGTGCGGTAAAGACAACTGTTTGCCTGGAAACACCTGTTCAGCAAAACGTTGTTTGCCAGACGTCGAATAAAGACATGGCCCGGTCATAACCTATTGAAAAGGCAGGGTATAAACAGCTGGCACAGTTGCTGCTATTTCCTCATCAGGCAGGTAGACACACCGTACTTGGCGACCACGCCGGGCGGCTTCCTTGCTCTATTTGGAGATAGGCAGATGAGTCAGAACGCAATTAAATTCGCTTACTGGGTACCTAACGTCAGCGGCGGTTTGATCGTCAGTAAAATCGAGCAGCGCACTGACTGGGGCATCGAGTACAACCGCAAGCTGGCGCAGATTGCTGAAAAGTCGGGCTTTGAATACGGGCTCACGCAAATCCGTTTCACAGCCGGCTACGGCGCCGACAACCAGCATGAGTCCGTTGCGTTCAGCCATGCGTTGTTGGCGGCGACCGAGAAACTCAAGGTGATCGCCGCCATCCTCCCCGGGCCCTGGACGCCCGCCGTCGTTGCCAAGCAACTGGCGACGATCGATCAACTCACGGCCGGCCGTGTGGCGATCAACATTGTCAGTGGCTGGTTCAAAGGTGAATTCCAAGCCATTGGTGAGCCATGGCTCGAGCATGACGAGCGCTACCGTCGTTCGGAAGAGTTCATCCAGGCGTTGAAAGGCATCTGGACAACCGACAATTTCACCTTCAAAGGCGATTTCTATCGCTTCCACAATTACACGTTGCGTCCGAAACCCATTCAGCAACCCCACCCTGAAATCTTTCAGGGCGGCAGCTCCCGCGCCGCCCGCGACATGGCTGCACGCGTCTCCGACTGGTACTTCACCAATGGCAACACGGTAGAAGGCATCAAGGCGCAGGTGGATGATATTCGCGCGAAGGCAGCGGCCAACGGGCATTCGGTCAAGATCGGCGTGAACGCTTTCATCATCGCTCGCGAAACCGAAGAGCAAGCGCGCGCGGTGCTTCAGGAAATCATCGATCAGGCTGATCCTGAAGCGGTGAATGCGTTCGGCGATGCGGCAAAACAGGCCGGCGAGGCCAGCCCTGAAGGCGAGGGCAATTGGGCCAAATCCACGTTTGAAGACCTGGTCCAATACAACGACGGGTTTAAAACCAATCTGATTGGAACGCCGACACAGATTGCCGAGCGCATTGTGGCGTTGAAAGCCGTGGGCGTGGACCTGGTGCTCTCTGCCTTTCTGCACTTTCAGGAGGAAGTGGCGTATTTCGGTGAACACGTACTGCCACTTGTACGGGAGCTGGAAGCGTCAGATCACACTGTTTCTGTGGCTCAAAGCGCTTGAGGTACGGGTCACAAACCACACAATCAGCGCGGCGGCGCTGATGCAGGCGCCCAGCAGGCTCACGGCAGACCATCCCCAGCGCGCATAAGCCTGGGTTGCAGCCACCGCGCCTGATGCGCTGCCTATCGAGTAGAAACACATGTACGCCCCGACCACTCGACTTTGAGCATCGGGGCGCGCCGCGAAGATCAGGTTCTGACTGGTGACATGGACTGCCTGGACGGCGAAGTCGAGCAGGATCACGCCGCAGACGAAGGCCAGCAGTGACGTCTGCGCAAAGCTGATGGGTAACCAGGAAAACGTCAGCACGCCCAGCGCAACGCCGGTGACTCGTTGCCCCAGCCCCTGATCGGCCCATCGTCCTGCTCGTCTGGCGGCCAGCGCACCTGCCACTCCGGCCAGACCGAACAGGCCAATGACCGTGTGCGAAAGCGAGAGCGGCGGGGCGCTCAAGGGCAGCACCATCGCCGTCCACAACACAGAAAACGCCGCGAAGATGAGCAGCGCCAGCACCCCGCGTATCCTCAACGCAGGCTCACTGATCACCAGCTTGAAAACCGACCCGATCAGGTTCAGGTAGGTGCCTGAGCCGCGGGGCGATGGGGAGTCAGGCAAGCCTTGCCACAGCACTGCGCAGAGCGTGAGCATCAAGCCCGAGGACACGAAATACACCGCACGCCAGCCCGCCAGGTCCGCAACGAGGCCTGAGGCAAAACGCGCCATAAGAATCCCCAGCACAATGCCGCTGGTGACCGTGCCAACGATCTGCCCCCGTTGTGACGGCGCGGCAAGGACGGCGGCATAGGCGACCAGCACCTGAACCACCACGGCCATCAAACCCACGACGATCAAGGCCCCCAGTAGCGCCAGCCACGACGGCGCCGCGCCGACTGCTGCAAGCGCAATGGCCGATATGGCTGTCTGACCCAGCACCAGGCTTTTGCGGTTGACCCGATCACCCAATGGGACGATGAGCAGCAAACCCAGTGCATAACCGGCCTGAGTCGCCGTGACGACGACGCCGATCAGTCCTGCGTCAACGGCCAGACTGTAGGCCATGGCGTCGAGCAGGGGCTGGGCGAAATAAACATTGGCAACCGCCAGCGCACAGGTGACCGATAACAAAAGCGTGAGCCACGGCGACAGCGCCGGTTCTTGGGGGATGACGTCCGGACTTCTATGCGGCCTGGATGGCGGTGGACAAGATGGGGACAGTCGTCCCAGTCTCGAATCAGTACCCTCTGTCATAACCCGCTCCTTGCCGGTAGACTGGTTGCAATATGCAACCTGCTTGGATTCTGGCTTAATCCTGTTTTAGTTTGCAACCAGATTTTTCAGGTGTTGCGCAGGGCTCCACCTGACTCACGGCTCGGAAGGTTAAAAATGCTCGACCACGATTCCCCACCCCGTCACGAGTGCCCGGTTGCCAGGGCATCGGAGGTCATCGGTGACCGATGGTCGTTGCTCATCGTCCGCGACGCGTTCGACGATATTCGTCGATTCAGCGAGTTTCAAAAGAGCCTGGGCGTGGCTAAGAATATTCTGGCTGCGCGCTTGAAGGCGTTGGTCGAGGTCGGGGTGTTTGAGATTTGCCCGGCGTCCGATGGCAGCGCCTACAAGGAATACGTCCTCACCGATAAAGGACGTGAACTATTTCCGATCGTGGTCAGCCTGCGTCAGTGGGGCGAACGTTTTCAGTTTGCACCCCATGAAACCCGCTCAGTGCTGATGGACAACGCAACCGGTCAGCCGGTGATGAGGATGGCGGTTCAATCTGCGAGTGGCGAGACGCTTGGGCCAGCGGATTGCTATCGGATCAGAGTCACAGCTGACGACGTTTGAATGTGCACGTTAGCGGAGGGGAAAGGGCCTGCTCGATAATGAAGCCGGGGGCACATGCTCATTCCAGTGGAACAACGCAAACGATCAATCGAGGAGGCTATATGTACGATTTTATAGGCGACATCCACGGTCAGAGCGAACGTCTCGAAGCGCTGTTGGTGCTGATGGGTTACACCAGGCGCGCGGGTATTTACAGCCATCCAACGCGCAAAGCGTTCTTCATGGGTGACCTGATCGACCGAGGTCCTCGACAAGTGGAAACGCTGGAGATCGCAAGGCGGATGGTAGAAAGCGGACACGCCCGGATCGTTCTTGGAAATCACGAATACAACGCCTGCGCCTGGGCAACCCCTGACCCGGAACATGCGGGTGAATTCCTGCGCGAACATACTGAAAAGAATCGCCATCAACACCGCGCTTTTTTAGACCAGGTCGGGGAAAACAGCGCGCTGCACCATGACCTGATCGCGTGGTTCAAGACCCTGCCAGTGTATGTGGAGACACCTGAGTTCAGGGCCATTCACGCCTGCTGGCATGCAACGCTCATTGAACGGTCCAAGCCCTATCTGGACGCAAACAATGCCATTCTTCCTGAGTCATGGGCCCCCATGAGTCGCAAGGACAGTGAGCCTCACCTCATTATCGAAACTTTGCTGAAGGGCACGGAAATCGATCTTCCGTCCGGCTTGAGCTACTGCGACGCTGATGGCACCGAGAGGGTTCGCACCCGTACGCGCTGGTGGGATGAATCAGCAAAAACATACCGCTCGGCCGGCATGCTTAAAAGTAGCTTGGTTCATCAGCTTCCCGAAGATCCGATTCCCGAGAAAAACCTGCTTGTTTATGACCAGGCCGCGCCTCTGTTCATCGGCCATTACTGGCAAACCGGCCGCCCCACCATCCTGAACCCGCACATGGTTTGCCTTGACTACAGCATCGGTAAAGGGACCAAGGGAACCAAGCTGTGTGCTTATCGGTGGAAGGGCGAAAAGGTGCTGACGAACGGTGGGTTCGTGTGGGTTGAAGCCTGTGAAAGCGCGCAATCTCAGGAGGTTGTCGGTGAGCGCTAAGGCGCGGATCTGCCGCCTGGCATTCAGTTCAGATCAACCTCTGACAGATACCGCCCGAATCGGGCGGTTTTAATAGGGCTCCGTCGAGCTACCTGTCACAGCGCCCCATTCGTATGTTGCCCATCCACCAGCCGCTGAATCCCCAACGGGTTAGCGTCTTGCAGCGCAGGGGGCAGCAGAGCGTCCGGGTAATTCTGGAAGCACACCGGGCGCAGGAAGCGGTCAATGGCCAATGTCCCCACCGACGTCCCGCGCGCGTCTGACGTCGCCGGGTACGGGCCGCCATGCACCATGGTCTCGGTGACTTCCACCCCCGTCGGATAGCCATTCAACAGAATCCGGCCGACTTTTTCCTGTAAAAACTCGGTCAGCCAGCGGTATTCCAGCAGCTCATCGGCTTCGCCGAGGACGGTGGCCGTCAACTGCCCGCGCAGGCCATTGAGTGCTGCGGCCAGTTGCGCCTGGTCGGCAACTTCAATAACGATCGTGGCCGGCCCGAATACCTCTTCCTGGAGCAGTTCGTCACCCTTGAGCAGCAAGCTGACGTCGGCTTTGAACAACTGCGGTTGGGCTTGTTTACCCTGTTGCGGACGTCCCGCCAGATGCTGCACGCCCGGGTGCGCGAGCAAATGTTGCAGCCCCTTGCTGTAGCTGGCGAGGGCGCCGACATTGAGCATGGTCTGCGCCGGTTGATCGTTCATCTGTGCAGTGAAGCGCTTCAGGAACGCCGTAAAATCGGCCGACTGCACGCCGATGATCAGCCCGGGGTTGGTGCAAAACTGCCCGCAACCCAGGGTCACCGAGGCAGCGAGCTCGTTGGCGAGGGTGTCGCCACGCACCTTAAGGGCCTGGGGGAGAATGATCACCGGGTTGATGCTCGACATCTCGGCGAACACCGGAATCGGCTGGGGACGCTCCGCCGCCATCTTGCACAAGGCGTTGCCGCCTTTGAGAGAACCCGTGAACCCCACGGCTTGAATCGCTGGATGCTTGACCAGCCACTCGCCGACGCCCCCGCCATAGATCATGTTGAACACACCGTCGGGCATACCGGTGCGCGCCGCGGCACGCATGATCGCGTCCGCCACCCATTCGGCGGTGGCCATGTGGCCGCTGTGGGCTTTGAACACCACCGGGCAGCCCGCCGCCGAGGCAGAGGCGGTATCGCCACCGGCAGTGGAAAACGCCAGCGGGAAGTTGCTGGCGCCGAACACGGCGACAGGCCCCACCGCGATTCGGAACTGACGCAAATCGGGGCGGGGCAGGGGTTTACGATCCGGCAAGGCGCGATCAATGCGTGCCCCGTAAAAGTCACCGCGCCGCAGCACGTTGGCGAACAGGCGCATTTGCCCGCTGGTGCGACCACGCTCGCCCTGGATACGCCCGGCAGGCAACGCCGTCTCACGGCAGACAGTGCTGACAAAATCGTCGCCCAAGGCATCCAGCTCGTCGGCGATGGCGTCGAGAAATTCGGCGCGGCACGAGGCGGGCAGATTGCGGTAAATCGGGTAGGCACTAGCGGCCGCCTTGGCTGCCGCGTCGACTTCGTCTTGCGTCGCCTGGATGAAATGGCCTGGGAGGGCCTCGTCTGTGGTCGCATCGAAGCTTTGCAACTGCACACTGCCGGCGCCGAGTCGCTGTCCACCGATGTAGTTCAGACCGAGAATCTGAGTCATGTCAGGGCTCCTGATTGAATAAGTAAATGTCGGGACACCCGCTGAGCCAAGCGGCTCCCCATCGTGTCGGACGACGGAAGCCGGAGTGCCGAAGTGAATGAAAGGTCTTAGGTGATCGCACCGATCTGCCACGGCACGAACTCGTTCTGGCCGTAGCCATGTTGTTCGCTTTTGCTTTTGTCACCCGAGGCGATGCGCAGCATCATGCGGAAGATGTATTCGCCGCGTTCCTCGATGGTCATGGTGCCGTCGGCAATCCCGCCGCAGTTGACGTCCATGTCTTCTTCCTGGGTTTCCCACAGGCGGGTGTTGGTGGCGAGCTTGATGGACGGCGAGGGCGCACAGCCATACGCCGAACCGCGCCCCGTGGTAAAGGCAATCAGGTTGGCCCCGCCCGCGACCTGGCCGGTGGCGGAGATCGGGTCGTAGCCGGGGGTGTCCATGAACACCAGGCCGTGTGCCCTGACGGTTTCAGCGTATTCGTAGACATCCACCAGATCGGTGGAGCCTGCCTTGGCGACGGCACCCAGGGATTTCTCCAGAATAGTGGTCAAGCCTCCGGCCTTGTTGCCCGCAGAAGGATTGTTGTTGAGCTCGGCGTCCATACGCTTGCAGTAGGCTTCCCACCAGTGGATACGGGCGATGAGTTTCTCTCCGACGTTCTGGCTGACGGCGCGGCGGGTCAGCAAGTGCTCGGCGCCGTAGACCTCCGGCGTTTCCGACAGAATCGCGGTGCCACCGGCTGCCACCAGACGATCGACTGCATTGCCCAATGCAGGGTTGGCCGTGATGCCCGAATAACCGTCGGATCCACCGCATTGCAGGCCGATGATCAGGTGTCTGGCGCTGACGGGTTCGCGTTTGACGTTGTTCGCCTCTGCCAGCAGGGACTTGACTTGCGCGATGCCGCTGGCAATGGTTTTCGACGTGCCGCCCGTGCCCTGAATGGTGAAGGTGCGCAGCGAATGGCTGCTGGTCAGGCCTTGGGCCGCCAGCAGATCGGGGATCTGGTTGGTTTCGCAACCCAGGCCGATCATCAGGACCGAGGCAAAGTTCGGGTGAACGGCATAGCCGCCCAGGGTCCTGCGCAACAGGGCCAGCGCCTCGCCACCCGGATCGACCGCGCAGCCCACGCCGTGGGTGAGGGCAACGACACCGTCGACATTGGGGTATGCAATCAGCGCCTCAGGGTGAATGTCGCGACGAAAATAGTCGGCAATCGCCCGCGCCACCGTGGCCGAGCAATTGACCGACGTCAGAATGCCGATGTAATTGCGGGTCGCCACACGGCCATCGGCACGCACGATGCCCATGAACGTCTCTGCGGTGGGGGCAGGACTGCCTTTGGCGTCGACACCGAACGCGTAGTCCCGAGAGAAATCCCCCATGGCGACGTTGTGGACATGCACGTGCTGTCCCGCTTCGATGGGCTGACTGGCGAAGCCGATGATCTGACCGTAGCGGCGCACAGGCTGGCCCACGTCGATATGACGGGCCGCGACTTTGTGACCGGAAGGCACAGGCTCAAGCACCTCGATACCTTCGGCTTTAAGCACCAGACCTTTGACCAGTGGTTGTCGCGCGATCAGCACATCGTCCAGCGGGTTGAGTCTGATCACGGCATGGGCAGCGGTGTCGCTGCCTGTTGTTGTTATGAGCTGCATGACGATTGCCTCGGTTATTCAGTGAGCGCAATGGGAATGGGGAGAGCAGGGCAGGTCAGGTCAGGCCAATCCACGCTCGCGGTAATCAATCAGGCTGGAGAACAGCATCAAACCGGACGCCATGACGACGAAGAAAATCAGCGCCAGGAAGTACGAGCCGGTGTACTGCACGATCAGGCCAATCAGGATGGGCACAATCACACCGACCATGTTCCCGCAGAAGTTCATGCTGCCGCCCAATACACCGGCTTTGGACTGGCCGCCGAGGATCGCGGGCAGGCACCAGTACATGCCGCACCAGCGAATGAAAAACAGCGCGACACACAGCAGCGAGATCACAACGACGGCGTCACGGGTATAAGCCACAGCGAGAATGCAAATGGCGGCAATGGCCGCGGATCCTGCGAACATGCTGCGCATGACGGTGTTGGGTTGGCCGCCGGCGGCTTTCCATTTGTCGGCCACCCAGCCGCCAAACAATTCGCCGATGAACCCGCACATGAAGATCAGAAAGGTCGCGCCGCCCATGGCCTTGATGTCCAGGTTATGGGCTTGATGCAAGTAACTCGGCATCCAGGTCAGCAGGCCGTAAAACACACTGTTGTAGCAAGCGAAGCCCACGAACATGGCCAGCACGGAACGGCTCTTGAGCAATTCCTTGAGGATCGCCTTGCGCCCGCCCGTGGCTTTTCTGGCGGCCTCATTGGCGTCAGTGATATACGCCAGCTCTGCCGCATTGACCTTGGGGTGTTCACTGGGGTGGTTTCTGATGTACCACCACGCCCAGACGCCTACGACCATGGTGCCCACGCCGGCGATGACGAAGGCGATCCGCCAGGAGTCAAACCAGGTGATCAATCCCGCAATGAGGATGGCGCCCAATGCAGTGCCCAGCGGTGCGCCGCCATCGACGAGGGTCGCACCGCGTCCGCGTTCATTGGGCGTGAGCCAGGCACCGTTGAGCTTGGCCCCGGCCGGCATGATCGGTGACTCTGCGACACCCAGGCCGATGCGCGTGATGAGCAGCGTGATCCAGTTGTGCGCGCCGCCCGCCAAGGCCTGAAACAGGCCCCAACCAATGGTGGCAATGCCGACAATGTTACGGGTCTGAAAACGGTCGAGCAGCATGCCGCCAGGGATCTGCATGAGCGCATACGACCAGAAGAACGCGCTGAGCATCAGACCTTCCAGCGCCGGCGTCATGTTGAAATCAGCGGAGATCAGCGGCAGCGCAACGGACAAGGAAGCCCGGTCGATGTAGTTGATGGCGGAGAGCAGCAGCAGGAGCAGGAAGATCCTCCACCGCACCGTGGTGGGACGGGTGCTCGCGGCACTCGTGGAAGCAGCAGGCGTGACGACCTGTACATTGCCAGTGGTCATGTTCATCTCACTCTTATGTTTATTATGAAATGCATCCGTTGCTAAGGGCCCGGTGCAGGGCCTGCCCCTTTAGAGGGATCTTGTTTCTCCAACATTGAACGCTGAGTCGACGACTTCGAAGGAGTTGCACAGGGGTTTTCCGAACTCGTCCATGCTGATCTCGAACCGATCACCCGGCTGAGTTTTGACGTTGTCTGCAACCGAAAGGGTGGCCGTGCCGAAGAAGTGCACATGCACATCGCCCGGGCGCAGGAACTGGGTGTACTTGAAGTGGTGATACTCCAGGTTCTCAAGGCTGTGGCACATGTTGTCCTCGCCGCTGAGAAACTCTTTCTCCCATAACAGGTTGCCGTCGCGCCAGATCCGGCTGGTGCCCGCCAGGTGCCGTGGCAATTCACCGACGCGCAGCTCTGGCCCGTAGGCGCAGTTGCGTAGCTTGGAGTGGGCCAGATACAGGTAATTGCGCCGTTCCATGACATGGTCGGAGAACTCGTTGCCCAAGGCGAAGCCCAGGCGGTACGGCGTGCCGTCATGGCCGATGACGTAGAGGCCGGTCAGCTCGGGTTCTTCGCCCGCATCTTCGGCGAAGTCCGGCGACTGGAACGCCTGGTTCGGGCGTACCACAATCGAGCCGTCGCCCTTGTAGAACCACTCTGGCTGAGCGCCCACGGTGCCGGCCGCCGGACGGCCGCCGTCGATCCCCCACTGGAACATCCGCGCGGTGTCCGTCAGCGCATCCTGCTTGTCGGCGTTTTTCTGGTGCATCTTGTCGCGGGTCGAAGCACTTCCCAGGTGAGTCAGGCCGGTGCCGCTGATCAGGCAGTGAGCGGGGTCTTCATGGTCAAGTGGCGGCAGGACGCGGCCGGTGTCCAGCAGATGGGTATAACTGTCGGCACTCAGTACCGTGCCCACGCTCCGTACTTCCTGCTGCAGGCTGTGGCCATTGGCGATGGCGGCGAGGGCAAGGGTGCGGGTGCTGGCTGTATCGTTGACCACCTGAATCGAGTCGCCCTCGACCACGCCGACACGGCGCTGACCCGTGGCATCTTCAAACTGGATTAAACGCATGGTGAGGCCTCGACGTGTTGTTATCGTTGAGGTCACTTTAAATTTCCAGCCTGCTGCTGCCTAATGAGAGTTACGACCCAAGCGATAACCTTTAGGTATACCCATGCTGCCGTCCCTCTCATCCATGGTGTCTCGTCTGCGACTCAAGCAGCTGCGGCTATTGATAGCGCTCGACGAGCATGGCTCGGTGCGCAAGGCGTCCGAGATCATGGCGTTGTCGCAACCGGGCGCCACCAAGGCATTGCAGGAAATCGAGACTGTTTTCGGTTCAAGCCTCTTCGAGCGCACCAGCAAGGGTCTGGAGGCCAACGATCTTGGCCGCTGCGTGATTCGTTATGCCCGCCTGATTCACACCGACCTTGAGCACCTTCGCGAAGAAATGGTCGGCATCCTCAAAGGCCAAGGCGGGCGCCTGGCCATCGGCACCATCATGGGCGCCGTGCCGACGCTGGTGGACAGCCTGGCGCGACTGCGCGACAAACAGCCGGAGTTGTCGATCTCAATCGTCGAAGACACCAGTTCGCGGTTGTTGAGCTTGCTGGATCAGGGAAGGGTGGATGTCGCGATCTGCCGAACCAGCGTGAGCCCACGTCCGGGCGCGTATCAAACCCGCTTCCGGGCACAGGAACCGCTGGTGGTGGTGGCCAATCCTGCGCATCGCCTGGCCCATGCGCCGACGCTGCAACTGGCCGACTTGATGGACAGCCGCTGGGTGGTGTTCCCGGTCAACATGCCCATGCGCTTGACGCTGGAGCGCGAGTTTCGCCAGGTGGGGTTGAGCTTTCCGCTTTATGCGATCGAAACCTCGTCGACGTTTACGACGTTGTCGTTGTTGCTGAAGGATCCGAATCTGGTGGCGGTGATGCCGAACGACGTTGCGCAGATGGCGCTGGATCACGGCATGTTGGTCAAACTGCCGCTGACGATTCAGTCCACCAGCGAGCCTTATGAAATCGTGACTCGATCGAATGTGGAGTACACGGCGTCGATGGTGTTGCTGATTGAGGAGATGACGGGGGTGGGTTTGGATTCAACGAGGGATTAGTAGGCTCGCCCGCGATCTGTTCATGCAGCCACGATGCAAATGTCTAGCTATAGTCCATGTGATCGCACAGCAAGGTCGTCTGCAACATGTGATTAATCCTCGAGACGAGCAGGCTTTTTCGCGTCTGCAGGTGAGGTCGTAGAAACCAAGGGCGGCAACCATAAGCGTTTGAACGCCTGGAAAGGTCAGTTCGGCGACGAGGTTGAGAATTGGTCGGTTAAATGATTCGCTAAAGCTGTAGCAGCCGTCGTGAGACGGATTTTTTCCCGCTGGGATCGCGCTGACGTGATCAGTGGAGGCTTGGAGACGCTTTTCAGGGCAGGACCTACCAAGCCTGGGTGTTTACCGCTCAGCCCGCGAATTTGTAATCACCGCCTTTTTCTATCGCACTGATATAGGCCGGCCGCGCCTGGAACCGGTCGATCCACGCAGCGAGGCCAGGGTAGTCGTTCAGCATGCCTTGGGATTTTGCAAACTCGCCAATAAAGCTCATTTGGATATCTGCGCCGCTGATTTCTTCACCCAACAAATACGGGGTAAGTTTCAACGCGGTCTCCAGATAACCTAGATAGTTAGCCAGTTCAGATTCAATTCGCGGCTGCAGCGGCTTGCCAGCGTCCCCAAGACGCCCGACATAAAGGCTGAGCATCAGCGGCAGCATGGCCGACCCTTCTGCGAAATGCAGCCATTGCACGTATTCGTCATAGGTCGCGGTGGCCGGGTCAGGCTGCAAGCGGCCGTCGCCGTGACGGCGGATCAGATAATCGACGATAGCACCGGATTCGATCAGCACATGAGGGCCGTCCTGAATAACCGGTGATTTGCCCAGCGGGTTAATGGCTTTCAGTTCAGGGGGCGCCAGGTTAGTCTTGGCGTCTCTTTGGTAGTGCTTGATTTCGTAGGGCAGGGCGAGCTCTTCGAGTAGCCAGAGGATGCGCTGCGAGCGGGAATTATTGAGATGGTGAACGATGATCATGAAGTTACCTATGAGATGTAAAGGTGTGTAAGGACAGACTGTCGTGGTCCACTGAGGTTCTAAATGGTTGCGAAATCAGCAGTCAGTAGCACCGTCCCGAAGGCGGCGCCTCGAGCATGATGCAAAACCTGATTCGCGAGGAATCCATCGGCTCATCCTCGCTGAACTAATCACCGCGCCCGTCCCCTAATTCTGCGCACGTTGCGCCAATCCCAGGCTGATCCTGGGTCACTTACACACGAAGGTTTGGTGAATCATGAAGAGCGAACAGGTAGAAGGCGTTGTAGAGCAGGTTGCCGGCAAAGCACAGAGCGCAGTAGGGAAACTGTTTGGTGATTCGAAGCTGGAGGCGGAAGGTACCGGTCGCCAGGCTTCTGGTCAGTTGACCCAGGCCTATGGCGATGCCATGGACAGCGTAGCTGCGTTTGTTAAAGAAAAACCAGTCGCCGCAGTTGCCATTGGTGGAATTGCGTTGCTGATTCTGGACCGTCTCTTCCGCCGCTGAGTGAGGAGCAAGGGAAGCTCCGCCTGGGGCGTCCCGCTCTGAGTTTACATTTCCCCGCCTCCTTAAGGACTGTCTACCAGCAGCTTGAAGGAGGCGAGGTCAGGTACCTTCTGTTGATTCGCTGCCTCTTTTGAGCGCGCTGGGTGGTACCCCCGGCAGCAATAAGCAAATTATTCCCCTTGCCCGTTCGACTAAGCCACGTAGTGAAAGCTAGTGTGAAGGCCTGGATCGATCGCGTTCGGCCTTGCGCGCCGCTTTGACGATCAGCCAATAGAAAACCAAGAGCAAGGGCAGCGGAAGGATCAGCGTCAGCAGGGCGCGGATGCCCTCGGGCATGTCACCGGTATCGAGATCTCCGAACACCTGGATTATCAAGATACATGTAAAGAACCACGAGAAAAGGTTGCTCGCCAAGACGGCCATGACTCTGAAGAAGACTCGCCAGAATCTTGAGGGGTGGTCCACGTTCTTTGATGCTGGCGGCATTGCGGTGTTAGGGACCAGCACAAGTGCACCGACAATCCCCAAGCCCCATTGGAAGACCGTGATCCAGGCTGTGAGCGTCATGAGAGAGTAACCAAGCGGGCGAAGTCGCGTCGAAACGATTTAAAGACGCGGCCAAGACTGTATTTAGCTTTTGGCAATGGCGCTGTGGCAGCGCTGTGCAGTGACATGATTCATGCTCCATCCGTGAATACGTGCCCGGTCCTTGCGAAAGACGTTATGAGCTGATCGACATTTTGCTTATGAGCACGTTGGTATGACAAGGGTGAGGCCGATGTTAAAGGCCAGCTGTCAATAAGCGGCTGGGCGGATGCATGAGGTAAAGTGTTTCATAATTTAACATAATATACATTATGCGTAACGCCACGCATTTGGCCCAGTGTCCCAGCGAATTGAACGTGGCGCTTCTGCATTTCATGACCCTCTGTCCCAGGCATTCAGCTTCACGCCAAACCCAACGCTCACTTTCGATGACCGCAGCTCACAGCTCACGCCGAGCTCAATGATCCAACAAGCTCAATCGCCGCTTACCTACCGCGCACCTTTGAATCCAGCGCAACCTTCGAATCCACAGCGAACAGCTCTTATGCCATGCCAACATCCAGTCATCAGCATCGATACCTGATCCCCAAGTCACGAGGATGTCGATACCTGACCAGCGCCAGTGATATGCACGACAGATGATCTGCCACAGACGCAGATCCAGAGATTTACGACAATTCAGCTCGCCGACATCCAGCTGACCGCGAGCGCCTGACCGCCGGGAGCTTGAACGGTGACTTCATGAGGCCCAGGCTTCGAAGCCGATCCTCCGACACAGCCGGCTCAAGTCAGCGCAAGGACTCCCCAATGAACCGTCACTCCAGCCGCGTAACAGGCAGCTGCCCAACGCCGATCACCCGGACGTGCGATTGCCTGAAAACCCCGAAAGCCCAGTAAAACAAGGCCTGTAGAGTATAAATGCGCCCGCAAAACCCCCTAAATAGCCCAACAAATCGATGCTCTTGGGCGTCGAAACTGGCCCAAAAGTCGCGAAATACACCTACCTGCACACGCAAACGTCACTTGAATTGCCCGGGAGGCCTGAAAGAGTCCACAAACCCCAGGGTGACCAAAGAACCCCGCTAACACACCCCAACACACAAATGCAATATCCGATAACTGTCAGACCCGGATATTGCATCTGCACGCATCCTGCTGGATTATGCCGCCATCTTCCGCATTTCCAGTCAGCGAATTCAAATGCCCGCGCCCTCGTCACCTCATCCGCTGTTCGAAACTTACGCCAAGTTCGGCGAGCTTAATTTCAGCTCCTTAAAGGAAGAGCTTCCGGCGATCCGGGATTATCTCGAGCAGTTCCCCGCAGAAACCCAGGCCATCGAAGGCTACCGCGCCGTGCGCAGCTTTCTCAAGTCCTACGCCGGCAACGAATCCACGTTCAATTCCTACCGCACTCACGTCGAACGACTGCTGCTCTGGACGATGCTCAAATCCAGAACGCCCCTCCTCGCCATGCGCCGCACCCAGGCCGAAAGCTTCATGGAGTTCTGCCTGGCGCCTGACCCCGCCTGGGTCGGTCCGGTGGTGAAATCCCGCTTCACTCGCCTGGGTGCGCGCAAGAAAACCGCGACGGACACCTACGTGCTCAACCCCGATTGGCGGCCATTCAGCCAGACCGTCGCCAAGGAAGAACGCAAGCGCGCTGAAGAAGAAAACCGTCCCGCCCTTCAGGACACGTACCGGCTGGCCCAAGGTTCTATCGCGCAGATCTTCGCGGTGTGTGGCAGCTTCTTCCAGCACGCGATCGATGAAGGTTTTTGCGAGCAGAACCCGTTTCGCGCGGTAAAACAAAAGAGCAAATACAAAGAGCGCAACACCGATAACCAGGACACGCGCATCCTGACCTCCCTGCAGTGGGATTTCGTGCTGGAGACCGCTGAGCTTATGGCCGCCGAAGACACCAAGTACGAGCGCACGCTGTTTATCGTGGCGACGATTTTTGCCATGTACCTGCGGGTGTCCGATCTGGTGGGCCGTGACAACTGGAAACCGACCATGGGCGATCTGCGCAAGGACAGCGCCGGCAACTGGTGGTACCACGTGGTGGGCAAAGGCAATAAAGCCGGCAAGATCAGCGTGCGGGACGACTACGTCGAGAACTACCTCAAGCGCTGGCGCCTGCATCAGGGTCTGTCCCCCCTGCCCGGCTTCCGTGAAAGCACGCCGCTCATTGCCACCCAACGCGGTCGCGCCGGTTTGTCGGACCGGCATATCCGCGTGTTGCTGCAGGAGGTGTTCGATCGCGCGCTGCAGCGCATGCAGGCCGAGCACTGGCCGGATGAAGACGTCGGCCGCCTGCGCGCGGCGTCCTTGCACTGGCTGCGCCACACCTCGGCGACCTTCGATGCGCCGCACCGCGACATGAAGGATCTGCAGGTCGATCTGCGCCACAACAGCCTCAGCACGACACAGAACGTCTACTACAACTCCGAGGATGAAAAACGGGCTTACTCGGTCAAGCGTCTGCCCATGAAAGAGCGATCGTGATCGGTCATTCCCTGGGCGGATTCTGAAGGTGAGCGGCCAGGCTAACCGTTGAGGATCGCCTGATGAATATGCTCCAGCGGCATGATCCGCTGGGCAGCGTTGAGCTTGATGGCCTCCTTGGGCATGCCGAAGACCACGCAACTGGCCTCATCCTGTGCAACCGTCGCAGCGCCGGCGTCGAGCATCTCCTTGAGGCCGCGCGCGCCGTCGTCGCCCATCCCGGTCATGATGATGCCGGTGGCGTTCTTGCCGGCGAACTTGGCCACCGAACGAAACAGCACATCCACTGAAGGCCGATGCCGGTTGACCTGGGGCCCGTCGATCACCTGGGCGTGATAATAGGCGCCACTGCGCGTGACTATCAGATGCTTGCCACCGGGGGCGATCAAGGCCAGACCTGGGAGAATGCGGTCGTTGTTACGCGCTTCGCGGACCTCGATCGCACAGATGCTGTTGAGCCGTTCGGCAAACGAGGCGGTGAACTTCTCCGGCATGTGCTGCACGATCACAATGCCCGGGCACACCCTCGGCAATGCCTTGAGCACTGCTTCCAGCGCCTGCGTTCCCCCGGTGGACGTGCCGATGGCGACGATCCGTTCAGTGGTCTGCGCCATGGCGTGGCCACTGGCGGCAGGCAAGATGGCGTCCGCAGTCAACTTCCCGGCCGGGGCTGGCAACGGCGCCGGGCTGGCACTGCGCTTTCCCAGGTTTCTGACATTGGAGTTGGCCGCAGCGCGTATCGCCGCCACCAATTCTGCCGCCGATTCAATCAGGAAATTCTTTAACCCGGTCGTGGGCTTAGTGATGATTTCAACAGCGCCTGCCGACAGGGCCTGCAAGGAAGTTTCGGCGCCTTTCTGGGTCAGCGAGGAACAGATCACCACCGGCGTAGGTCGCTCGCTCATGATTTTCTTGAGAAAGGTGATCCCGTCCATCCGTGGCATTTCCACGTCCAGCACGATCACGTCAGGCCATTCCCGGGCGAGCTTGTCCATGGCGAAAATCGGGTCAGACGCCGCGCCCATGACGTGGATATCGGGTGTGTCGCTGAGAATGGCCATCAGCACCTGGCGCACCACGGCAGAGTCATCGACCAGCAGTACGCTGATTTTTTTGGTAGGCATCGTGTTGAAGTGTTCCCATTGGTTGGTGCCGAACCCAGACATTGCCGTTCCACACGTCGAACATGATCGTGCGGTGACCGGTGCTGCCCATGTCCTGAGCTGTCAGGTGCAGGTGGTAGCGCTCGGCCAAGGCCAGCGCCGCGCGAATATTCAGGCTGGCCACGTCCTCCGTGCGCAGGTCGCGCGGGTGGTCGGGAAACATCCTGCCGCCGCCGAACAGCTTGACCTGGTAATCCTGCACCTGAGTGCCGTTGATAAGGACGTGTCGAAGCAGCAATTCCATTGCCTCATCGCCATATCGGCCGTCCAGCGGCTGATCGTGACGCAGGCGTCCTGGCAGCATGAAGTGGCACATGCCGCCGATCAGCCGCTGCGGGTGCCAGAACGTGATCGCCACGCAGGAACCGAGCAGTGTGCGCAAGCGCGTCGGACGCGTCGCGAAACTGACCTGTCCCGGGGCCAACACCACTTCGGCCGCGCCGACGGGCATTTTCATGGCTTGCGATAAATCGACGGCGCCACCAGCTTCAAGGTGTCGTTTACACCGTTGAGGCTTTCCGAGTGACTGATGATCAAGTAGCCGCCTGGCTTAAGGAGCGGCAGCATACGTGCGACGACCTGGGTCTTGGTCGGCTGGTCGAAATAAATCATCACGTTGCGCAGGAAGATCACCTCGAACTCACCCAGGGCGGGCAGCGTTTCGTTGAGGTTGACCTGGACAAAGTTCACGCGGTTGCGCAAGGCCTTGTCGATCAGAAAGGTGCCCTCCTGGCGCCCGATGCCTTTGAGGCAGTACTTGACCAGCAACGGCTGAGGCAAGGTCTCGGCACGGCCCATGGCGTAATGGCCGCTGCGCGCTTTGGCGAGCACTTGGGTACTGATGTCCGAGCCGACGACTTCCCATGGCGTGGTTCCAAGTCCCTCGGCCAGGGTCATCGCCAGGCTGTAGGGTTCTTCGCCCGAGGAACTGGCCGCGCTCCACACCCGAAACACCTTGCCCGGCGCAGCCTTGGGCAGCACCTGCTGACGCAGGAAGTCGAAGTGTTTGGGCTCGCGAAAGAAATAGGTCTCGTTGGTGGTCAGCAAATCCAGGGCGACCTGCAGCTCGCCCTTGCGCTCGTCCTTCATGATCAGCTTGAAGTACTCGCCATAGCTCTGCAGCTCGTAATGCTTGAGGCGCTTGAACAGTCGCCCTGCCACCAGCGCTTTCTTGGCGGGTGACAGGTTGATGCCCGCCGCGCGGTACAGCCAGCTCTGGAACTGACCGAACTCACGATCATCGATGGTCGCGTTGTCTGCCATAGGTTCGGGCCTCAACGCGGGTCGAGATCAAGGGCCGGCGCCTGACCGGCTTCGGCAAGGCTGGACATCTCGTCGATGGACAGCACGTTGTCCACGTCCAGCACGATCACGAACTTGCCATCGACCTTGGCCATGCCGCTGATGAAATCGGACCGAATCCGCGCGCCGAAGCTGGGCGGCGGCTCGATCTGTGAGGACGGAATCTCTTGCACCGCAGACACGGTGTCGACCAGCAAACCGATGTCCTGCGCCTGCCCCTCCTCGGTGCTCGCCTCAATGATGATGACGCAGGAGCGCCGGGTGATCGCCGAGTTGGCCCGCCCAAAGCGCGCCGAGAGGTCGACCACCGGCACCACCGCGCCGCGCAGGTTGATCACCCCGCGCACAAACGCGGGCATCATGGGCACCACGGTCAGGCTGCCGTATTCGATAATTTCCTTGATCCCCAGAATGCCGATGGCAAACATTTCGCCGCCGAGCATGAAGGTCAGGTACTGCGCGTCCTCATCCACCGCAACTGCGGTCTGCCGAGTGGTCGTCACTGCGCCCATGTCGTTCTCCCTGTAGTCCCGCATCGATGCGTGTGATCAGAAGCGGGTGAATTCCGATTCGTCCGGGGCACTGGCCATGCTGTACGCGAACGCTTTGCGCGGCGGCTGCGGTTTCACCCGTGGCGGCTGATGGCCTGGCTTGCTGCCGGCGTTGTCCGCGCTGCTGCCTTGAGTGGCGGGCCGTGGCGTTGAATCCAGCACGAAGAAGCTCATGGCCTGTTGCAGCTGTTCGGCCTGGCTGCTCATTTCTTCGGCGGTGGCGGCCAGCTCCTCGCTGCTCGACGCATTCTGCTGGGTCACCTGGTTGAGCTGGGTCATCGCCGTGTTGATCTGCGCGACGCCGGCGGCCTGCTCTTCGGATGCCGCGCTGATTTCCTGCACCAGATCGCTGGTCTTGTTGATGGACGGCACCATTTCGCCGAGCAACTTGCCGGCCTTCTCCGCCATGTCCACGCTGCTGGAAGACAGCTCGCCGATTTCCTGGGCGGCGACCTGGCTGCGTTCGGCCAGTTTGCGCACTTCGGCTGCGACCACCGCGAACCCCTTGCCATGCTCCCCGGCCCGAGCGGCCTCAATGGCGGCGTTGAGGGCCAGCAGGTTGGTCTGGTAAGCGATGTCATCAATGATGCTGATGCGCTGGGCGATTTTCTTCATCGCCACGACGGTTTGCTGGACCGAGTCGCCGCCCTCGGTGGCTTCCTTGGCGGCTTTGCTGGCCATGCCATCGGTGACTTTGGCGTTCTCGGTGTTCTGGTTGATGCTGGCGCTCATCTGCTCGATCGAGGCACTGGTTTCCTCGACGCTGGCCGCCTGTTCACTGGTGGCCTGGCTCATCGATTGCGCGGTGGCGCTGACCTGCTCGGAGGCGCTGGCCAGGTTGTCAGCGGCGTTGCGCACCTCGCCGATGATGTGTCCCAGCTTGCCGACCATGTTGCGCATGGCGTTGAGTACCATGCCGGTTTCATCTTTCGTGCCCGGTGCGATAGGTGCACTGAGGTTGCCTTCAGCCAATTGCTCGGCGGCGGAGGCGGCTTGTCTCAACGGACGAGAAATGATCCGCGCGATAAACACGGCCAGGCCCAAGCCGATCAACAGGGCCGCGACCAGCGCCGCGATGATCGCCAGTCGGGCACTTTCGTACAGCGCCGAACCCTTGTCACCGGCCGCCGTTGCGCCAGCGTCATTGAGCTCGACCATTTTCTGCAAGCGGTTGGTCAAGTCTTCGAAACGTACCTTGGACTCACCCCTGAGCAGGCTGCGGGCCTGTTCCTCCTGGTTCTGGCGGGAGAGATCGAGCACCTGATTGCTGCTGGTCAGGTAGGAAGCCCATGCGCTTTTCGCCGCTGCCAGAAGCTGACGATCTTCGTCGTTCGACAGCAAGTTTTCGTAGGTGCCCATGCGGGTTTCGAACTGCTGGCGGGCCTCGGTGGCTTCCCGCTCGGCCTGGGCCTTCTCTTCAGCGACATCGGTGCTGATGTGGCGGTTTTCTTTCAAGCGATAGTTGGCGGCAAAAAAACGCATGCCGGCCGCTGCGCGCATGGAGGGCATCCAGTTGCCACGGATGTCCTGAGCAGCCTGGTTCACGGCTCCTAGCTGGTGGATGGCGAAGACGCCCATCGCCGCAGTGAGGGCCAGAACCACCAGGAATGAGCTGATCAGCTTGGTGGAAATTTTAAGATCGTAGAACCATTTCATCGTGGAACCTCCAGGGTGTTGCAAATACGTCAGCGGGCGACGACGGTTGGCGAATAAGGCGCCTGGGTCGTGCGGGCTTCCAGTTGTACGATTTGATTGAGCAATGCCGGTACGTCGAGGATCAGGGCCACCGCGCCACTGCCCAATATGGTGGAGCCGCTGATGCCGCGCAGTGCGCCAAACAACTTGCCCAACGGTTTGATCACGGTCTGGAACTCACCCAGCAGGTCGTCGACGACCAGCCCGGCCTTGTGCTCGGCGTAGCGCACCACCACCACATTCTGGCGTCGGCCGGCGCTGCCTTCGTGGCTGAAGTGCTCGCGCAGGTCCACCAGCGGCAACACCTCCCCACGCAGGTCCAGGTAGCCCTTGTCACGGCTTGACTGGCGCTGGTGTTCGTCCAGTTCGATGCATTCCTGAACCATGTCCAGCGGAATCACGTAGGTGGATGTATCGATGCCGACCAGAAACCCGTTGATGATCGCCAGGGTCAGCGGCAAGCGAATGCGCACCACGGTGCCCTGCCCCGGGCGACTGTCCAGATCAACGGTGCCGCGCAGCAGCGTGATGTTGCGCTTGACCACGTCCATGCCGACGCCACGGCCCGACAGGTTGGTCACTGCCTCGGCGGTAGAGAAACCCGGTTCGAAGATCAGGTTGTAAATCTCCTGATCGGAGAGCACCGCACCGCTCGCCACCAGGCCGCGCTCTTGAGCCTTCTCCAGGATCCGTTCGCGGTTGAGTCCGTTGCCGTCGTCGGCGATTTCGATGACGATGCTGCCCGAGTCGTGGTAGGCGTTGAGGCTCAGATGGCCCTTCCCCGCCTTGCCTGCAGCGCGCCGCGCATCGGCGCTTTCGATGCCGTGGTCCATGGCGTTGCGCAGCAGGTGCATCAACGGGTCGCCGATTTTCTCGACGACGGTCTTGTCCAGTTCGGTTTCTGCACCGCTGATGGTCAGCTCGATGTCCTTGCCCAGCTCCTGGCTGATGTCGCGCACCACGCGGCGGAAGCGGTTAAACGTGTCGCCGATGGGAATCATGCGCAGGTGCAGTGCGCCGTCGAGAATTTCCTCCACCAGTCCCGAGACCGTCGACGTCGCTTCCTGCAGCGGGTCGTTGTTGCAGGAACGGGCCAACAAGCTGGCGCCGGCGCTCGCTATCACCAGTTCGCCGACCAGGTTGATCAGCTCGTCAAGCTTGTCCGCGTTGACACGCACATAGTTGCCGTCACGGGTTTTCGGCTCACTGGCCGCCGGCAGCCGCTGCACCGACGCCGTCAATGGCCCCTGCTCTGCCTGGGCAACCAACTCGCTGCCAATGGACACAGCACCGGGGGACGCTTCGTCGATGGCATCGATGCGCACGTCACAGTCGTCGCGCACGAAGTCGAAGACTTCATTGAGGGTGGCGTGGCTGGCCGTCGAGCGCAGGTCGATCTCGAAACCCAGGTAGCAGCTTTCCGGGTGCCAGCTGTCCAGTGCCGGAATGCTGTCAGTGAGGGTCGTGACCTGGGTTATCTGACCCAGGGTTTCCAGGTAGCGCAGGAACGAGAGCGGGTCCATGCCATTGCGAAATACGTCCACACCGAAGCGCAGGGAGATATGCCAGAGCACCTCGGCCGGCGCGTTTGCACGGTCAGCAGCGCCGGCTTCTGTGTGTTGCGCGCCGGTGTCGGGGGTATGGTGCGACGCCTGATAGGTGCTCAACGCCTCGCGCAACGCCGCTTCACGCTCCAGGGCTGCCGGCTGGAGCGTCTCGCCACGACTGGCGACGACGTTGATCAGCTCCAGCATATGGTCGCCGCACTTGAGCAGCACCGCGATCAGCCGGGAGTCGACTGCCACACTGCCGTCGCGCAGTCGGTCGAGTACGTCCTCGACAATGTGCGTGAAGCTGACGACCGGGTTCAGGCCGAACAGGCCGGCGGACCCCTTGATGGTGTGGGCGGCACGAAAAATCGCGCCGATGGCATCCTGGTCGGCGGGCTCGGTTTCCAGTTGCAGGAGGGATTGCTCCATGACCTGCAACAGTTCGTGGGCCTCGACGATGAATGTCTGCAATGCCTGGTCGAGATTGATGCTCACCTGGACCTTCCTTGTCTATCAATGAACGTGCAATGAACGTGGCTGGGACTGGCGTGGCGGGTACGGTTATGAGGCCGCTTTGCGACACAGCTCAAGGGCCTGCGTGACCGCCACGCTCTGGCCGGCGACGCTCAACGCGGTGCCAGCGCTGTCGGCTTCACGCTGGATGACCGCGAGCAACTGCAGCCCCGCGCCATCCATTTCGGTGACCTGCGAGAGGTCCAGCATCAGGCGTGGCGCGCCGCTCATCCGGGGCAACAGCTCGCCCGCCAGCTCGGCAACGGTGTAGATCGTCAGCTCGCCGTCAATGCTGACGCAGGTGCTGTCGTCGAGTGTTTCGATGGTGATCGGCATCGCAGCCTCCCTCGCGCAAGGATTCAGGGCAGGATCAGTTTCGACACCGCTGCCAGCATCTGTGCGGGCTGGAACGGCTTGACCACCCACGCCTTGGCACCCGCCGCCTGCCCCTCGGCCTTCTTCGACTCCTGGGACTCGGTGGTCAGCATGATGATCGGGGTGAACTTGTAGCTGGCCAGTTTCTTGACCTCCTTGACGAAGGTGATGCCGTCCATGTTGGGCATGTTCACGTCGCTGATGATCAAGTGCACTTTCTGCCCGGTGAGCTTGCCCAGCGCATCCTTGCCGTCGCACGCTTCGATCACGTCGTAACCGGCGCTTTTCAAGGCAATGCCTACCACTTGCCGCACGCTGCTGGAGTCGTCGACCACTAATACATTCTTCGCCATGATGAGCTCCTAAAAGAAGGTGATGTCTTGAGAGTTCTGCTGCACAGGCGTCTCGCCACGATGGGTGCGCCGCTGCTCGTCGGTGGCGTAGGTAGCGTCCATTCGCGCCAGCCACTGGCGGGCGTCGATGGACGTTGCCTGGTCCGGGGCCTCGTTTGCCTGCCGCAGGTGACCATGCAGGTCTTCCATGTTGTCTCGCACATGGCTGAGGATCTGGCTCACACGGTCCTGGAATTGCAGGTCGACCAGCACCTCTGTCATCTCATCACCAATGCCGCGGCTTTCCTGCTTGAGCAGGTCCGCGGATTCGGCCAGCCGGCCAGTGATGTTATGGAAGCGTTCGAGCACGACTTGAATGCTGTTTTCTGACGCGGCCACCGATTGGCTGTCCTGATCGGCGCTGCTGGAGGCGGCGTGCACCAATTGGGTGATGCCGTTATTGATGATGTCGACCTTGGCCGACATCTGCTGGCCGGTTTCACTGGATTTGCTCGACAGGCTGCGCACCGCGTCGGCCACCACGGCAAAGCCGCGACCGGCTTCACCTGCACGGGCCGCTTCAATGGCCGCGTTCAGCGCCAGCAAGTTGGTCTGCGCGGCAATGGCCGCTACGTCGGCGGCCATGGTGCGCAGTTCGCCGGTATACGCAGTGAGGCCGCGCACCTGGGCCAGGGTTTGGTCGCGGCTGGTTTGAGCGGCCTTGAGCGAGTTGATCACCTGGCTCAAATCGCTTTCGCTGAGGGACAGCACTTCAAGCGCCCCGTCTGCGGTTTGCCCGTCGAGTTCGCCGGCAGCGCGCTGGGACGCCTGAACCGTTTCCTGCAATCGCGCGGCGATCCCGATGAAACGGTTGGTCAGATTCACAATCGCTTCTTCGGTCTGATACCGAGAGCTTTCCACCTGCCGGGCCCAGATCGGCATGGCGCCCAGCAGCACCTCATCGAGTTGTACCCGCGAGTTGACGCTGTGGCTCGCCGCGTCTGCCGCCGACTGATCCGCTTGAGCCCGGGCAGTGGCTCGCAGCACCACGTGACGCTGGGAAGCAGCACTCCAGGCACCTGCGCCGAGGCCGATCAAAACCAGCGCTGCGCACGCGATGAGGTTGGGGAGAGAGGTTGACTGGGCGAGTATCCATGCAACGGCAGGCACGACCGGAATCAAAGCGAACCAGAGAACACGCGGATGAAGATGAGGGGCAATGCGAATGGATTGACGCTGGGTCATGGGTTCGATCCTTGAACAAACTTGCGTATGTAACTGACATCACGGTTATCTGCCCAGTGCGTCACAACTTGAGTCATCCCCCTCTGCCTTCCGTCTGGTTTATGACTGTCGCGTGACGCTGAAGAGGCCTGCGCTCCCTGTAACCGCCGGCCACGATGACCCGATTGAGAGTCATTCCAACGTGCCAAATCGTAAACTTTTTTGTTGCGGCACGATGCGCAAAGTGTCCGAACCCCCTGCTATCGCATTGGCAGGATGATGGGATCAGGACTGGGCAAAGATCGACCATCGTCAACATCCTGATTAAGACTTATATAAGTGTCTGGCGATTGAAACGCGCTTCCCCGGGCAACTGGCGCGCTCTGCCCTGCAACTTTCCGGCATTGGTGAAGTTTGTTCATAAAAGCATTCTGGAGAGCCGTATGGTTCAGGCCAATACCCCGACGTAGAGTGTTGTGACAGCAGGTATCCGATGGGGATTGGACGCGAAAGCAATGAGATCGCTGACCACTTACTCCATCACGGCTGATTAACTTTCTCCGAATAACCCCACTGCATAAGGTGCCCACAGGATGCGCGACAAACGATTCGCCCTATTCACCCAAGCTCATGTCGGGGGCGCAAGGGGACTGACGCGGGCCTTCGGACTTCTGTTGGGCCTGACAGCGTTGAGCGAAAGCAATGCCTCGCCCGCGACCCCCGTGGGCCCTGCCCCCGCGGCCACGTCAGCCACCGCGCAGCTTCCGGAATCCCGTATCTGGATGACGGTTCGCGACACGCGCTTCGCGATCACCCTGGCGGATACACAAGCGGCACGGGCATTTGCCGCCCTGCTCCCACTCTCCATCGACATGCCTGACCTGAACAACAACGAGAAACACGCCGAACTGCCGACATCGCTGCCAACAAGTACGATTCGGCCCGGTACGATCCACAGCGGCGATCTGATGCTGTACGGGTCACGCACGCTGGTCGCGTTCTACGCTACTTTCTCATCGCCCTATTCCTACACTCGTTTGGGCCGCATCGACAATGCCGCCGAACTGGCCCGCGTCTTTGGCTGCGATGCAGTACGCATCGCTTTTTCAAAACAATAACGTCAGACGATTTTTCTCACAGGGCTGCGCTTTTTAACGGCCCGTTGGTGGACATCGTTTTTATAACGAAAGCACTCACGTTGCGATTCTTGAGTGACGGCGCCTGCCGTCGTGTCGAGCGCCGCGGGCGAAGCGTGGTGCGCGTTAAATATTTAAAGACATTAACCAATTAACGAACGGGCACCCCATGAAATTACTTACTTTTGCGACAGCCTTATTGTCTGTCGCGGCGATAGCCGGCTGTACCACTGGAACACCGCGCGCTGAACCTGGAAATTCCATTGTCGACATTGAGGCCCATGCAGGAGACGACATGATCGCAAGACGTCTCGACGGAAATCAGGCCAACAGTTTGAATCGCTTCATTGTTTCGCCAGGCAGGCATTCGATGGAACTGGGGATTGTGATGATCGGGTATCAGAACAGTCATCGTCGCTGCACGGCAACGCTGGACTACGACGGATTTGCGGCCGATGAGCGCTACACATTGGTACAGAGCCGAGCGGATGCAGAGGTCAAGGTGTCGCTGCTGGACAGTCGAGGCGTTGCGGTGGCCCAAGCCGGCAAGGTGCCTTGCCTGTAATCAGCCAATCGGCCCGGCAGGCATTGGGAACTGAAACGAGCGTGGCATCCAGCAAATGTGTGGATGCCACGCTGGCGTTTCAGGGTTTGGGCGCCGGCAACGCGAACGCCACGATCTTGTTGTTCAAGCGCGTTTTGAGCGCCTTCTTGCCCCCTGCCGCAATGACCACGAACTGCCTGCCGCTGTGGGGACCGATATAGGTCACGGGGCTGGCATTGCCGCCCCCTGGCAGACGCGCCGACCAGAGTTCTTCACCGCTGTGCACATCCAGTGCCCGAATCGTGCGCTCGGCGGTCGCCGCAATGAAGATCAGACCACTGCGGGTGCTGACCGAGCCGCCGGTCATTGGCGTCCCCACCGTCACGGGCAACATCGACGGGATCCCCAGCGGGCCGGTGTCTCTTGCCGTCCCCAGCGGTCTGGACCAGAGCAGTTTACCGCTGGCCAGATCCACCGCCGAAATCAGGCCCCATGGCGGCGCGTTGCAGGGCGTGCCGAGCACCGATAAGAAGGTTGTGCCGTAAGCGCCGTAAGGCGTGTTGAGCATGGGCCGCTGCGCATCACCCCCCGGGCTCTGACCGTCCGACAGCCTGAACTTGCGTTCAACCGCCTCCTCCCGGCTGACCAATTCGACGCGGTCCACCATCCGCAGCCAGTTGACGACCATCACGCCATGGTCAAGGTCCACCGACACACCGCCCCAATTGATCCCTCCGGCCGAACCCGGCGCGATCAGCACGGGCTTGCCCAAGGTAATCGGCGTCAGGTGCCCCTCGTAGCGTGACTGGCGAAACTGAATGCGGCACAGCATCTGGTCCAATGGGGTGATGCCCCACATGTCACGTTCCTGCAGCGTCGGCTGGCGAAACGCGGGCAAGCCGATCGACGCAGGCTGAGTCGCCGACAGCCGCTCGCCCTCCGCGATTCCGCCCTGAGGCACTGCCTGCTCTTGAACGGGCGCAATCGGTTTGCCCGTCTCCCGATCCAGGACGAAGACCTCGCCGCGCTTGGTCGCCTGAATCAGCGCATGGCGGATGACGCCGTCGACGGGCAGATCAACCAGCGTCGGCTGAGCCGGCACGTCGTAATCCCAGATGTCGTGATGGGTGGTCTGGAAATGCCAGCGCAACCGACCGGTTTCAGCGTCCAGCGCAATGACGGAGCTTGAGACCTCGTCGTCCCCCGGCCGGCGCAAACCGCCGAAGTTGTCAGGGGTTGCATTGCCCATGGGCAGATAGACCAGGCCGAGGGTTTCATCGGCGCTGATCGGTGCCCAGCTGTTGGGTGAGGAAGGTGAGTAAACCTCGCCACTGGGCGGAGCACCGGCACGATCAGGCTGCTCGGAGTCATAGGCCCAGGCCAGTTGGCCGGTCGCGGCGTCGAAGGCGCGGATGACCCCGGACGGGCCGCCCCAGTACTGGCCGTCCGGAATGCCGCCACCGACGACCACCTTGCCGCGAATGATCTGCGGCGCCGAGCTGACGTAATACAGACCGTGCGGATAGGCCTTGATGCCCTCTCGCAGGTCGACGAAGCCCTTGTCGCCGAATTGCTCGCAGAACTCGCCTGTGCGGGCATCAAGGGCCACCAGCCCGGGCATCTGATTGGGCGCGATGATCCGTTGGGCGCAGGGCCCCTCGGCATTGGGCACCTGGTAGAAGGCGACGCCTCGGCAGGGTTTGCCGGATGCCGCCGTGCCGCCTGAAATGTCCTGATGCCAGCGCTCTTTGCCGGTTTCCGCGTCGAGGGCGGTGACGCGATTCTGATCGTTACAGGCATAAAGCGTGTCGCCGACCATGATCGGCACGACTTCAAGGCCACCCTCCGGTCCCGGCCCCATAGGCCCTGTCTCAGCTTCCCAGGCGACTTGCAATTGCTGGACGTTGTCGGGCGTGATCTGCGTCAGCGGGCTGAAACGTGTGCCGCCCTGATCATTGCCGAAAGCGGGCCAATCCTGTCGAGCGGCCGCCTCAGTCATGCCGTTTGCCGGGGGATAACTGTTCGATACGCCTGCACGCAGCAGCGGATCAGAGCCCTCGCCCGACTGGCCATGCAGCACCGCGCCCACCGCAACGCTCAACGTCAACACCGCCAGCGAGCCGAGCCATGCCGATCGGCGCGGAGCTCGAAGCCCCACGGTGCTGGCCACCAGCAGAACGGCCAGCAGCACAGGCAGTCCGAGCCGTGGCAGTAACTGCCAGCCCTCGAACCCGACCTCCCAGACACTCCATGCCACCGTCGCGGCTAACATCATTCCGTAAAGCGGGATAACGCGAGGGTCGCGCCGGAACACGCCGATGGCGCAGATAACCCAGACGATGCCTGCCACCCCGTACCAGGCAGATCCGCCGTCACTGAGCAATACCGCACCGCCTAGAGTCATGGCGACACCCAAAATGGCCAATACCCCGCCAACGCCCTGTCTGAAGAGCCGGGCTGTTCTGTTTTCCATGCGCATGATGTGCCTGTCTGTGAAGGTGTGTTGTGCTGCGGTCAGGGCTGGGCTTCGAAGCCGGATTCAGCCGCGCAAGCGACTGCCGTTCCCGACGATCAACGCACCGAGCACCAGCAATGCGGCGGCGCCCATGAACGTCGCGGCAATAGAGAGGTGATCCAGCAGCAGGCCACCCAGGGCGCCACCGACCATGATCGACAGCTGGATCGCCGCAACCAGCAAGCCGCCTCCGCTCTCCGGGTCATCACTGACGCTTTTGCTGAGCCAGGTGGACCACGCCACCGGAATGGCGGCGTTCAGCCCGCCCCAGCAGATCATCGCCACGGCGACGCCGGGCTTCAGGTGGCCGAACAGCAGCATCAACAGCGTCACCGCCGCCAGCAGCCATGGCAGCCAGCGCAACAGCGCATACATCCGGTCACTCACCAGCGCCGTCCCCGCATAGGTGCCGGCAAAACCCGCGACACCGAGCCCCAGCAAGAAGAGCGACAGCTGCGGGGTGGTCGCGTGCGTGTAGGTTTCAAGGAACGGCCGAAAGTAGGTGAAGGCCGAGAACGCACCGGCGAAGGCCAACATCACCGCCATCATGCCGAACGCCACGTGGCGACGACGCAGCAGCGCGAACAATTGACGGACCGAGCCCGCCGACTTGGGCGGCATGGACGGAAGGCTGATCCACTGCCACAGCAGGTTGATCAGCACCAGCGGGACCAGTCCCCAGAACACGCCTCTCCACCCGATGATGCCGCCCAGGTAGCTGCCGATAGGTGCAGCAAATGCCGTGGCGATGGCATTGCCGGTGAAAATGATGCCGAGGGCTTTGGGTACGGTGTCGAATGGCACGAGCCGCATGACGGTCGCCGTGGACAGTGCCCAGAACCCGCCGATGGCAATCCCCAGCACGGCGCGCGCAATCATCAGGACCAGGAAGCTCGGCGCCTCGGCAATCAGGATCAGCGAGGCCAGCATCAGACTGTTCAAGCCGATCAACACGTACCGACGATCAATGCGCCCGGCGATGACCGACATGAACAGGCTGGTGAAGACGGCAAACAGTCCCGAAATGGAGATCGCCTGGCCGGCCATCCCCTGGGTCGCGCCGAGGTCCGAGGCAATCGGTGTCAGCAGGCTGACCGGCATGAATTCGGATGAGATGAGCATGGCCACACACATGGCCATTGCCCCTACGGCGCTCCACACACCTCGATCTGGCCTGGCAATTTCAGGTTCGGCTCTTTGTAGCTCAGCAGTACGCATTCATACCCTCGACACGTGTCCGGCCCGTGCAGTCGCCTCACGCCAGGGTGATGTGCAACAGACGCCGGTTTTGATGGATTGAGTGGCGTCACGGTACAGGCGCGCTCCGCCCTCGCCTATCGGGGGTACGTGTGATGCGGTGATGAGCAATGCTCACTAATGACAGTCAGGCGTCCCGGTTTGAGCCGTTGCGGATCACCCCAGCGGCGCGATATCCCGGATCATGTCGATCAGCAGACGCAGCCCCAGCGGTTGCTGGCGATAGCTGGAGTAGTAGATGTGGAACCCCGGGCTCACGCACGCCCAATCCTCAAGGACGAGCTTAAGGGAACCGCTCTTCACATAAGGTGCGAGGATCGGTTCAGCGGCGTAAATCAGTCCGCTCCCTTCACAGGCCAATGCAATCGCGATTCGGGTCTCGTCGAGAATCACGCCACCGAACACCGGGACCGCCAGCTGCACGCCTTCTTTCTCGAATTCCCAGTCGTAAAGTTTGCCGGTGCCGACCTTGAACTTGAGGCAGCGATGCTGCTTCAGGTCTTCAGGGTGAACGGGAGTGCCCCACTTGCGCAGATAGTCGGGCGTGCCAGCGACCAGCCAGCGCACATCCGGCGACAGCCGATGGGCAATCATCCCTTCCGGCACGGTCGCGCCAAAGCGCATGCCGGCGTCGAAGCCGCCCTCCACGACATCGACCATGCTGTTGGAGATCGAAATATCCACTTCGATGTCCGGGTAACGCTCACCGAACAGCGGCAGCACGGGCGCCAGCAACAACAGGGCGGCGTCGCTGAACACATTCAGCCTGATCCTCCCCGTGGGCTCGTCCCGGTAACGGTTGAGCACCTCCATCGCTTGGTCGATGCGGTCGATGGGCTCACGAATCGACGCCAGCAACTCCTGACCGGCAGCGGTCAACGTGACATTGCGGGTGGTCCGGTTCAGCAAGCGCACGCCAAGCCTGGCTTCCAGCGCCTTGATGGCATGGCTGAGGGCCGACGGGCTGATGCCGACTTCCAATCCCGCACGGCTAAAACTCAAATGCCGGGCGACGGCCAGGAAGTACATGAAATCGGCGAGGTTGGCACGGGTGAGCTGCATCATCTACCTACGCAAGGTGTGAATCGGACCGGCAATGAACGGGTTGATCAACCCGAATGCGTGCGTTGCGCGGAGTATATCCGGGTTGACCGGCCGCTTTAGACGAGCCTGGCTCATTACTGCGCTGAGGGCCACTCAGCAGTCAACGCGTGTAGGGCAAGGATCATCGGGAGGCCTCGTACCGGGCAGCGGAAACGGGCTCCATCCACTCCACATTCTGGCCATTGAGGGATTCCTGGATCGCCATGTGGGTCATGCCTGTGCGGGCCGTGGCCCCGTGCCAATGCTTGACGCCGGGCGGCGTCCAGATCACGTCCCCCGGACGAATCACCTGTTTCTCCCCGCCTTGTTGCTGCACCCAGCCCGTGCCTGCGGTCACCACCAGCGTTTGCCCCAACGGATGCGTGTGCCAGGCGGAGCGCGCCCCCGGCTCGAACGTGACATAGGCCGCCGAGACCCGGGACGGCTCATGGGCGGATACCAAGGGATCGATGCGCACCGTGCCGACAAACATCGCCGGGCTCCCGAGAATCGAGGATTGGGAGCCGTTCGGGACGACGGTCATGGCGGGCGTGCTGTCGTCCGCCTGAACCTTGGCGAGCATCAGCATCATCCCCAGCGTGGTGATTGCTGCGACTGTGTGCATGGGCGAGCTCCTGGGTGAATGAGATGTCCTCATCAACCTAATTCACGCGGCAGCGATGTACTACAGGGCCCTGTGACAAACAGCAGTGAGCGATGCTCATGAATTCAGGCTGATCACCCCTCTCCCGAAATGCACAACACTGCAAAGGTGTTCAACGCCACGACGGCGCCGTTAGCCCTGCTCAGGGGTGAATAAATAAGACCGTTTCAAGTAATCGGCAATCGCCGCCAATGCCTGCGCCGGGGAATTGAGCGCGGTATCTACGGTGAAGGGTTCTGTGTCCCAAGATTCATACTCATGATTCAGCACGGATTGCCAGGTAGGAGGCGTCAGCCCCGGGATATCGACCTGCTTGGTCTCCACCCTGCGTCGATGCTCCGTCCTGTCGGAACAGATGACCTGAAGATTCACCAATGGAGCACCGAATCGAGAGGATATGGCGCTCCATTCTCTTCGGCTTTCAAGCACGGGATTCACACAATCGACAACCACCGTGCCGCCCAAATCAAGGTTGCTGGCCGCCAACCCGTAGGCAATCAGATACCCCGTGCGGCCCACATCCCGCGCAAAATCCGGCGAATCACGAAGGGCTTGTTCAATCGTATCGATGCGCACATAAACAGCACCCAGCGTTGCGGCCAGACCCTTGGCGATAGTCGTCTTACCGGTACCGGGCAGACTACTGAAGACGATGAGCATTTGAGCCCCCCATAGGATGTGCTGTTCAAGCAGGCTAATTTACTCCTGTGAGGGATGCCAACGCCGCCGGTGGTGTTCAAGATCAAATAAATCAGACCCTTTGAATATTCCCGCTGCTGGAGTTGTTTCGCAAAAAGGCGCAGAGCTATCAGGCACGCTGGAACGGGTTGCGCGTTGTTGAGCGCGAGCCCGATTTCGGTCTCCAGGAAAGTTTCAAAAACCCCACGCCAGCGCGCTTAAGTGACGCCAGACTTAAGTAAACCGGCCCGCTTTAAAAAACGTGACGTCAATTTACCGACTGCAAATTTACGCTCTAATCCCGCGAAAACCCAAAACCGTCATATTCCCGACGAAACGCACTTTCACCGCATTGCCTTCTGCCATCACCTCCCCTCAGAATCGCCACACACCCGCTGTCCCACGCCGTGATTTGCCAAAAAGGAATGAGAGCAATGAAGAGCATCTTTGTGGTTGTGATGAGTATGTGTTCCGGTGCGGAAGGATGTGTGGACGAGAACCAGCCGACGGCGTATTCGACCCGCGCAGAATGCATGGAGAGCGTCGCGCTGATGCCGACGAGGAAAGGCATCAAATACCACTGTTCTTCGGTGCCTCAGGTGCTGATCACGCAGCAGCGTCGCACAACTAAAAACCACCTCGTGACCAACTCCGCCGAAGCGTCTGTCCGCCCTTGAGCGGCAACGCCGGGTCGGGATAAAACCGGCCCGGCGCAGTTCATTCCTGCAGCAGCTGATTCAGCCGGCGGCCACCACGGTGATTTCCACCAGCAAATCCGGCGCGGCCAGACGTGATTCCACGGTGGCCCGCGCGGGTGCGTGCCCTTCCGGTGCCCAGGCGTCCCAGACTTCATTCATGCCGGCGAAATTCGCCGCGATGTCCGAGAGCCAGACCTGTGCGGTGAGAATCCGCGTCTTGTCCAGGCCGGCCTTGGCCAGGTAGTTGTCGATCTTCTCCAGCACTTGCGCGGTCTGCCCTTTGATGTCGAGGGTGCGATCCGTCGCGGTCTGGCCGCCAAGGAAGGTAAAGCCATTGCACTGCACGACACGGCTCATGCGTTGGTTGGTTTCGATACGGTTGATTTCCAGCATGTGAACTCCTGATGGGTCGGTAGGGTGTACGGAATCAACGGGCCACTGACGGTACGTTGATCGGGATGTGGGCGTCGTTGAGGCGTGTCTTATCAAAGCGGGCGCTATCAAAGCGTCCTATGTCGAATGCCTCCAGCGAGATGTCCGAATGCTCGCCGAGGATCTGCTGGGCCAGGCGCTTGCCGGTGCCGGGGCCCATCTGGAAACCGCTGCCGCAGAATCCAAACGAATAGCTGAGGTGACTGGCCTTGCGGCTGGCCCCTATCACCGGCAAGTCATCAGCGGTAAACGCTTCGACGCCGGCCCAGACCCGATTGACGCCCAAGTGCTTGAGGTGGGGAAACAGGTCGGTGACGGTCCTCGCGCTGATGCCCAGACGCGCCAGATCCACTTCGCCGTGGCGCGCCGGGAAATCCACGCTGCCAATCAGCTTGCCGCCAATCACCACGGTGCCGTTGGCGAATTGCTTGAACGACAGCGAGCGACCCGTTGCGCCCAGCACCGGCGCGCAAAACGGCGCGACGCGGTGGGTCACCATCAGCATCAGGCCCTCGGGATGAGCCGGCACCGATTCGCCGACCTGTTCTGCCAGCTCCCGCGCCCAGGCACCGGCGGTGATGACCAGATGCCCGGCGCTGAACACCCCGGCGGGCGTGGTGACCTGCCATCCACTGCCCCGTTGCTCGATGCGCTGCGCCGGCGTCGTTTCAAGCACTTTCACGCCGAGCTTTTCGGCCGCCAGCCGAAAGCTCGTCACCGTCTTATAGGGAATGGCGTAGCCGTCGTCCTTGACCCAGATGCCGCCGACCACATGCCGGGCGACAGTCGGGATGATCTCGAACACCTGTTGAGCGTCGATCAGCACTTCGTGGCTGAAACCCCGTTGCTGCAAGTGCTCGACGCGCTGGCGGCACTCGTCGAGTTCGGCGGGGGTTTCCGCGAGTTTGAGCTGGCCGCTGGGCACAAAGCCGCCGTCATCGCCCAGCGTCTGCGCCAAGTCATGCCAGAGGGCTCGGGAAGACAGCGCCAGCGGAATTTCCGCCTCGTGACGGCCCAGGGTTCGAACCCCGCCCGCGTTGACCCCGGAGGCATGACGGCCGCAGTAATCAGCCTCCAGCACCGTGACCTCAACGCCGCGCTGGGCCAGATGCAGTGCGGTGCTCAGGCCATGAATGCCGCCGCCTATCACCAGCACGTCGCTGTGCCTTGCCCGCGCCTCACTCACCGGCCAGTTCCCCCAGGGTGATGGGCTTGATCGGCGGGCGAATGCGGTAGTAGCCGACTTCCGCCGCCGACACGCCGCGGGCCTTGGCGATCACTTCGGTCACCGTCAGGCCGCACATCCGCCCCTGACAAGGGCCCATGCCGCAGCGGCCGAAGGATTTGGCCTGATTGGGGCCGGCGCAGCCCAAGGCGACGAACTTGCGCAGGTCCCCCGCCGTGACTTCCTCGCAGCGGCACACGATGACTTCGTCGGCGGGAATGCGGTTCGCTTCCTTCGGCTGATAAAGCGCATCGAGAAACGGCCGAATGCGCAGGTTCAACGCCAGCTTTTCACGCAGCGGCGCGGCGCGTTCATCACGCTGAACAGCATCGAACGTTCCCAGCTGTTGTCCAATGCCCAGCGCCGCCAACTCCCCCTGCAACGCCGCGGCCTGGGCACCGCCAATGCCGGCGCCGTCACCGGCGACGAACATCCCCGGCACGTCCAGCTCACCCCACGGGTCGATCACCGGGCTGAAGCACAGCTGGTCGACGTCCCAGTGATGGCGTGCGCGCAACGACTGACTGAATTGAATGTTCGGGACCACGCCCTGATGCAGCAGCACGCAGCGCGCCGCAATACGCTGAGCCTTGCCGCCGACGGTGAAGGTCAGCGCGGTGGCGGCTTGGTCCCCTTCTATCGCCAGATGCTCGGCGCCGGTGTAGTGCGCGATGCGGGCGCTGCGCAGGCTGCGCATCAACTCCAGGCCCTTGTGCAAATACGGCCAGGCGCGCAACGCCGCGAACAGATGACGCCGGGCCCGCCAGTAATCTTCGGGGCGCGTGGTGTCGACCAAGGCCTTGATCGGCACGCCGGCGCGCAGGTATTGCCAGCCCAGCAGATACAGCAGCGGGCCGCAGCCGGCCAGGACCACCGGCTCGGTCGGGGCCAGGCCCGCACTTTTCAGCAGAATCTGCGCGGCGCCCGCGCTCATGACGCCGGGCAAGGTCCAGCCCGGGATCGGAAACGGCCGTTCCATGGCGCCAGTGGCGAGCAACACGGCCTTGGCCTGCAGGGTGCGCAGACGCCCGTCGCGCAGGTAGCTGACCTGATGATCCCGGGTCACCTGCCAAACCGCAGCGCCGTGTTCATAGCGCACGGACGAAGACGCCAGGGCCTGGGCGAGCACGTTGCCATGGGCGTAGTCCGGTCCCAGCAGGTCCCGTCGCGACAGGGGCGCGAGGGTGATGCCGCGATAAATCTGCCCGCCCGGACTGCCCTGCTCGTCCAGTAACACCACCTGCAGGCCGAACCCGGCCAAGGCCACCGCGCCTGCCATGCCGGCGGCACCTGCGCCCACGACGACCACGTCCACCGCTTCCACGACACCGCCAAAATGATCATTCATGACTGCACCTCGACGGTCTGCACACTGGCGGTCTGCACATCGCCGGGTTGGAAAATCAGGTCGCGAGCGCCTTCCTGGGAACGGATGCGCATGCCGTCCGCCACTTCGATCAGGCAGCTCTGGCGATTGGGTACGCCGTCGATGTCCACCAGACACTCGAAGCACACGCCCATCATGCAATACGGCGCCCGGGGCGATTCGCTCACCGGCGTCGCGCGAAAGCGGTTGATGCCAGACATCAGCAGTGCTGCTGCCACGCTAATACCCGCCGGCACCTCAAGGGATTGGTCGTTGAAGCTGAGGCTGACAGTCCGCGTCGACCTGACTTCACTCGTGACCGGTTGAAACAGCGAATCAGTGCGCATGGGAAAACACCTTGTCAGTCAGGAAACGCTCGCCGGCAAATACGCCGAGCTCGTCGGGCATCGCACCGCCCATCACCCACGGCGCGATGCGCAGGGCATGGGCGGCGGCCAGGGTCACGCCGCTGTGGCAAGTCACCACGAAGGCGCCCGGGTGGCTGGCCGATTGCTGATAGATGGGGAAGCCGTCGGGGCTCAGAACTCGCAGCGCCGCCCAGGCACGAATCAGCCGCACCTCCCGCAGCAGCGGAAAGGTCGCCACGCCACGCCGGGCAATGGCTTCCAGCACCTGGGTGGAGGTGCTGTCGTCGTAGCCCACCTCCTCCATCGAATCGCCCAGCTGAACGGTGCCTTCGTCGGTCTGCCGAACATGGACCGTCGGGTGATCGAGAAACGGCCGCACCCGCTCGCTGACCAGCACTTGGCCGCGATTCGGCGCCACCGGCGCATGCAGGCCCACCTGCCGGGCCAGCCCCGGATTGCCCAGGCCGGCAGCGAGTACCACCCGTGGCGCGATGAAGCGTTGAGTGCCGGCGGTGACGCAAAACTCACCTGTCGCGCCGTCGATGCGATCCACCTGAATGCCGCCGTGAAACCGCGCGCCTTTGGCCTGGGCCGAGGTGTGCAGCGCGCGCAGCAGTTTCAGCGGATTAACGTGACCGTCCTGGGGAGTGTAGCTGGCGCCCACCACGGAGGGGCCGATCAACGGCAGGCGCGCTTTGAGGTCAGCGGCGTCGAGCATCTGGAACGGGTAATCGCCGAGGGCGTCCTTCAGGGTTTGCAGGCGCGATTGCCGCTCGATCAGTTCTTCGTCGCTGAAGCACATATGGAAGCCACCGGGCTGGTGGAGCTGCACGTCCACGCCGCTGTCGGCCATCAGCGCCCGAGCGAAGTCCGGCCAGCGGGTCGCTGACGACTGCGTCCAGCGCGAATAGTCCGGCAGGTCGTGGCCCTTGCCCTGGACCCAGACCAGCCCGAAATTGCCCCGCGAGGCGCGAAACGCATCGTCGCCCTGGTCCAGCACCACGGTGTCGGCGCCGCTGCGGGCCAGGCCGTAAGCGACTGCCGTCCCCACCAACCCGCCACCGATGACGATCACGTCCGACTGAATGTCCCTCTGTGTGCCCTGGCTCATTTGCCTTCTCCAATCAACACCCGGTCCAATCCGACCATTCGGTCCAATATCAGCATCAGCAGCAACGTGCCGACGATCAGCACCGTTGAAACCGCCGTGATCAGCGGGTCGATGGTCTGGGAAATCTGGTTGTACATCGCCACCGGCAGCGTGGTGGTGCCGGGGGTGGCGACGAACACGGTCATGGTCAGTTCGTCGAAGCTCTGGATGAACGCGAGCATCCAGCCGCCGACCACGCCGGTGCGAATCCGCGGCAGCACCACCCGGTAGAACGCTGTCCAGCGACTGGCACCGAGTGACAGCGCGGCGTGCTCGATGTCCCGCTCAAGGCCGATGGTCGAGGCCAGCGTCAGGCGCAACGCATAGGGCAGCACGACAATCACGTGGGTCAGGGTCAGCGCCCAGAACGAGCCGCCGATCTGCGCCAGGGAAAAGAAGCGCAGGAACGCGATGCCGAGGACCACCGACGGAATCATCAGCGGCGACAGCAAAAAGCCGGTGACCGCGCCCCGGCCAGGAAAGTCATAACGGCTGATGGCCAGTGCCGCCGGAATCGCCAGCAGCGCGGCAATGGTCGCCGACGCCAGGCCGAGTTTGATCGACAAGGCAAAGGCATCCAGCATTTCCTGATTGTCCGCCAGCGCCCGGAACCAGCGCAGCGACAGGCCGTCGGTGGGCAACGACAGGTAGCCCTTGCTGGTGAACGCCATGGCCATCACCACCACCAGCGGCGCGACGATGAATGTGACGAACAGGGCATGGAACAGCAGCGAGAAAAATCCGTTCTTGTGCATGGTCGGCTACTCGAAGACTTGCTTGAACCGGCGCTCGGCCAGTTTGCTGCAACCCAGAATGATGATCAGATTCGCCAGCAGCAGAAGCATCGCGATGGCCGCACCGAGGGGCCAGTTGAGGGTGCCGAGGAACTCGTCGTACGCCGCCGTCGCCACCACTTTCAGGCGCCGCCCGCCGATGATCGCCGGGGTGGCGAAGGCCGAGGCAGCCAGGGCAAAGACGATGATCGAGCCGGACAGCACGCCGGGCATGATCTGCGGCAGGATGATCCGGCGGAACACCGTCAACCGCGACGCGCCAAGGGAAAGGCCCGCCCACTCCACTTGAAGGTCCAGCCGTTGCAGTGTGGCCCAGACGGCAATGACCATGAACGGCACCAGCACGTGGGTCAGGGCGATGACCACGCCCACTTGGGTAAACAGCATTTTCACCGGTTGGTCGGTGATGCCCACGGCTTGCAGGGCATCGTTGATCAGGCCGTTGTTGCCCAGCAGAATCGCCCAGCCCAGGGTCCGCACCACCACGGAAATCAGCAGCGGACCCAGCACCACCAGCAGGAACAGCGAACGCCAGCGCGGCGCCATGCGCGCAATGATGATGGTTTCCGGAATACCCAGCAGCACACACAACACCGTGACTGCGAGGGCCATGCCACCGGTGCGCAGGAATATCTCGTGGAAGTAGTCGTCCTTGAACACCTCCAGGTAATTGCCAAGGCTGTAGCTCGGCACCACGCCGTCAGTGTCGCTGAACAGGTTCAACGACAGCACGGCGGTCAGCAACAAGGGCGCCAGCAACAGCGCGATGAACACCAGCAATGCCGGGCCGCTCAGCAGCCACGGCGCCACGCCTACCCGTTCGGCGTCATACCTGGCCATGGGCGACCTCCCGGTCCAGCAGGCGCAGGTCGTCGTCGGACCAGTCCAGCCCGACCTCGCTGCCCTCCTCCGGCGGCGGTTTGCCGAGGTTGGGCAGGGTCATGTGCACCAGCCCCAGGCGACTTTCCACCGCCATCAACCACAGGTTGCCGAGAAACACCCGCAGCCTGACGCGCCCGGAAAACCGTCCGCTGCCCAGCGCCACCAAACGGATTTTTTCCGGACGGATGTAGACGTTGACGTCATTGCCCAGCGTGCGGTCTTCGTGGGGCACGTGCATCAGCGTGTCGTGGACCTGCACGTGGCAGCAGCGGTCGTTACGCAATTGCACCGCGCCAGCGAAGGCGTTGGTTTTGCCGAGAAACGCTGAAGCAAAGGGCGAATGCGGCCGCTCGTAGGCTTCGAACGGCGTGTCGATCTGCACGATGCGGCCCTTCTGCATCACCGCGATGCGGTCGCTCATGGTCATGGCTTCGACCTGATCGTGGGTGACCAGGATGGTGGTGATGCCCAGCTCGCGCTGAATCGCCCGCAGTTCGATGTGCATCTCTTCGCGCAGCTTGGCGTCGAGGTTGGACATCGGCTCGTCGAGCAACAGCAGGTTCGGGCGGATCGCCAATGCGCGGGCGATCGCCACCCGCTGGCGCTGCCCGCCTGACAAGGCTTTCGGATAACGCTCACCGAGGCCGGCGAGGCGTACCAGATCCAGCGCTTCATCGACGCGCTTGCCGCGCTCGGCCCTGGGCACGCCGCGCATCTCCAGGCCGAAGCTGATGTTCTGCGCCACGGTCATGTGCGGAAACAGCGCATAGCTCTGAAAGACGATGCCCAGCCCGCGCTGTTCGGGGCGCACGTGGGTAATGTCGCGGCCGTCCAGAACGATACGACCTTCCGTGGGCTGCACGAATCCGGCGATGGATTGCAGGGTGGTGGTCTTGCCGCACCCGGACGGGCCGAGCAAGGCGATGAACTCGCCGTGCCGGACTTCCAGGTTCAAACCGTCAATGGCCCTGAACGTGCCGTAGGTCTTGACGATGCCTTCGAGGGTGAGAAATGCCATGGGCGTGCCACGCAGGCGGACCTGCGTCTCCAGAAGGGTGCTGGGGAAGATCGGCGTGTACGTCGATCAGCGACTGTCGATCAGCGAGAGCAATCGGTGACGCTAGCGCTCGACGGTGCGGTTCCAGCGCGTGGTCCACTCGCTGCGCTGCTGGTTGATGGTTTCCCAATCGACCTTGATCAGCGCGTTGACCTTCTCCGGCCCGTACGGCATGCGCGCGGCGACATCATCCGGCAGCTTGACGGTCTGGTTCACCGGCGCGAAGCCGTTCTCCCGCGCCTGGATTTCCTGCACTTCAGGGGACAGCACGTACTGAATGAACGCCTGGGCGAGTTCGGATTGCGCGTTGGGGGTCACGCTGCACGCGGCGACCTGCAAGGCGATGCCGCCTTCCTTCGGGTAGATGAATTTGAGCGGAAAGCCGGTGCCCTGCAACGCCACGGCCCGACCGCTGCCGTACACCGCCATGACGATGTCGCCGTTCTGCATCATCCCGTCCATCTCGCCCGGCGCCGACACCCACGCGAGCACGTTAGGACCGATTTCGTCCTTCAGCGCCTTGAAGCCGGGGTCGATGTTTTTCTCGCCGCCGCCCCTCAGCCGGGCCATTTCCACCAGCGTGTGCAGGCCATAGGTGTTGGTCACCGGCGGCATGCCGAGCAATTGTTTGAAGCGTGGGTCAGTGAGGTTTTCCCAGGAATCCGGTGCCGCCCAGCCGCGCTTCTTGAACGCCTCTTCGTTGTAGCCGATGCCGGTGGCCACCACGCCGATCCCCGTGGCTTCAGGGCTCAGCCGTGCCAGCGGATAGAGGTCCTTGTAGATCGGCGCATCGCTGAGCTTTTCGCACAGGCCCATCTGCAACGCCTGGTACATCGGGCCGTCGTCCATCATCGCGACGTTGATCTGCTGACGGCCTTTCTGCGCCTGGAGCTTGGCCAGGGTTTCCGTGGAGTTGCCGGCGACGTAGACGACTTTGACGTTGTGTTGTTTTTCGAAGGCGGGAATGACGCGGTTCTTGTACATCTGCTCGGTGGAGCCGCCGACGCCGGCCACGTACAGCGTGGTCTCGGCGAAGACGGGTGTGCTGCCAACGGCGGCAAGCGTCAGGGCAACGGCCATGGCACTGCGGTGGAAGGGACGAAACGGTCGTGCTGCTGAGGAAAGGTCGAGGCTATTCACAGACTATCTCCGAAGTGCATGGGGGCAGATCGAACAATGCGTCAGTCGCTTCGGTGTGAACCGAAGCCATGCATGCAGCGTGCATGCTCCCGGCGAATCCATCGCGGGGTGGCGCATCTTCATGTGCGCTATGGGTGGCTGGTTCGAGTATTGCGACGGGGCGTCCATATGGTCAAATACGGATATAGGCCTTAGTTATTCATATTTGATATGGAGCGCGACATGAACCTGAGACAGATCGAAGCCTTCCGCAGCGTCATGCGCCTGGGTTCCATGACCGCTGCCGCCGAGGTGCTGTTTACCTCGCAGCCCAACATCAGCCGGCTGATTGCCCAACTGGAACTCAGCACCGGGTTGACCCTGTTCAAGCGCGCCGGCGTCAGGCTGATGCCGACTCAGGAGGGTCAGGCCTTCTTTCAGGAAGTCGAGCGCGCCTACGTCGGGCTGGACAGCCTCAAGCTGTCGGCGAAGAACATCCGCAATCTGGGCACGGGCCGCTTGCGGGTGGCGGCAGTACCTTCCACCGGCATGAGCATGATGCCCCGGGTGCTCAAGGCGTTTACCGAGACGCGACCGGAGCTGACGGTGTCTCTGCACGTGAACTCCTCGCCCACCGTCGAGCAGTGGGTAAAGTCGCAGTTCTGTGATGTGGGGATTGTGGTGCACCCCGGCGATGTCGACAGTCAGCAGATCGAGTTGCTCAGCGAAGTGGCAGCGGTGTGCGTGTTGCCGGCGTCCCATCCCTTGGCAAGCCGAACGCAGATCACCTTCACCGATCTGGAGGGAGAGACCTTTGTGTCGCTGTGCCACGGCGACGGCACCCGGGCGCTGGTGGACGGCCTGTTCGAGCAGGCCGGCGTGGAGCGGGTCATGACCGTGGAGGCGCAGTACAGCGCGATCAATTGCGAGATGGTGGCATTGGGCATGGGCATCACCCTCGCCCACCCGCTGGTGGCCCGGGATTATCGCCACCGCGATATCGTCATCCGCCCGTTTGTGCCGCAGATCCTCTTCCCCACCTACGTCATGTGGGCACCGGCCCAGGTGCGGACGAAATTGTCCGAAGAGTTCGTTGACACGCTGAAGGCGTTCTACCGGGACATCGTTTTTTAGGGCTGAATGCGGCTGCATGGCGCGAGCGCCACTGCTCGGTGATGCGACATATGCAGCATGGTAGGACCGCATACCCCTAGTAGGACCGGCTTCAGCCGGGAAAAGGCCAATGTGAGCGGCACATATTCAGAGGTGTGACATCCGCCGCCTTCCCGGCTAAAGCCAGTCCTACAGGGTGACCGCATACCGATAGTGGGACCGGCTTCAGCCGGGAAGACGCCGGTGTGAGCACCCTCGAATGTGCGGGATGCCATCACAAAAAAGGCCGTGACGCACAACGGCGTCACGGCCTTTTCCACACGTCAATCAATCAATCCAGACGAAACGCGATCACGCTGTCGCCCAACGTGGTGCCGAGCGAGCCGTGCCCGCCGGCGGAGATGACGACGTACTGCTTGCCGTCGCTGCCCATGTAGGTCGAAGGCGTCGCCTGACCGCCCGCCGGCAGCTCCTTCTCCCAGAGCACGTCACCGGTGTTGATGTCGTACGCGCGGATGAAGTTGTCCGCCGTGGCGCCATGGAACACCACGCCCCCCGCCGTCACCAGCGGACCGCCGTGGGCGACCATGCCCATCGGGAAGCCGATCGGGAAGCGGCCCGGCAGGAAGCTGGTTTTGAGGTTCTGGGTGGTGCCGGTGCGGCGCATCCACGCGGTTTTGCCGGTGGTCAGGTCCGCCCCGACCATGCGGCCCCACGGCGGCGCAATGCACGGCACCCCCAGCGCCGAAGCGAACTGCTTGATCCGAATCGCATAGTCGCCGTTGAAGTTCTCGTTCCAGTACGGCGTACCGTCCTGGGTGAACAGCCGCTTCTCGGCGGTTTCCGGGGTGCGCTTGATCAGGTGATAGGTGTAGGCCAGGCGTACTGGTGCGGCGATCAAAATCTGGCGATCCGGATCCACCGCCACCGAGCCCCAGTTGAACGCCCCGATGTTGCCGGGGAAAATCAACGAACCCTGCTCGGTGCTCGGCGTCCACGGGTTGCCGTCGTAGCGCAGCGTGTTGTAGGTCGTGCGGCAGGCCATCTGATCGAAGGGCGTCAGGCCCCACATCGATTTCTCGCTCAGGGGTTCCGGGATGAAGTTGATCTTCGACACCGGCTGGGTCGGCGCGAAATGCTCGCCTGGCACGCCGCCCTGGGTCGACACATTGACCTGATCGACCGGGACAATCGGTTCCCCGGTCAGGCGGTTGAGCACGAAAATATTGCCCACTTTGGTTGGCAACAGCAGCGCCGGTTGCTGGCTGCCCTCTTTGCCCACGTCCATCAGGGTCGGCTGCGACGGGTTATCGCGGTCCCACAGGTCGTTGTTCGAGGACTGGAATTTCCACTTGAACGCACCGGTGTTCAGGTCCAGCGCCACCAGCGTGTCTCGGAATTTTTCCGTGTTGCTGTTCGGGTCGCGGTTAATGCCCAGCTCGTCTGGCGAGGCATTGCCGAACGGCACGAACACCAAGCCGTTTTTCATGTCGGCGCTCAACGTGCCCCACGCCACGGGTGTGTCCTGCGGGTAGGTCTGTTCGGCGGCAATGGGCTGGGTCAAGTCCGGGTTGGCCGGGTCGAAGTTCCACACCAGCGTGCCGGTCACAGCGTTGTAGGCGCGGATCACACCCGACGGGTTGCCATCGTTGTAGCCGTTGTCCATCACCGAACCACCGACGATGATCAGATCACCGGCGATCAGCGGCGCAGCGGTCTGCATCAGCGCATGGGGACGGATCTCGCCCATGTTGGTGCTGAGATCGATCACCCCGTTGTCGCCGAAATCGCTGCACAGCGTGCCGGTGTCAGCGTCCAGCGCCACCAGTTTTGCGTCCGCGGTGGCCGTGATGATGCGCTTGGCGCACTGGCTCGATGGGGTGGCTGCAGCGGTTGCCGCCGGCGCGTAGTAGCTGACGCCACGGCAGGTCTGGTGCTGCTGCAGGTACGAACGGTTTTTCTCCGGCGCCCACTTCCAGCCCGGCTTGCCGGTTTCGGGGTTCAGCGCGTGCACTTCGTTGTGCGCCGTGCAGACGTACACCCGGTTGTTGACCTTCAACGGCGTGGCTTCGAAGGTGTACTCGCCGGCGTCTTTGGCGGCATCGCGCAGATCGCCGGTGTGGTATTCCCACGCCACGGTCAGCTTCTTCACGTTGCCGACATTGATCTGGTCAAGGCTGGAGAAACGCTGACCGCTGTTGGTGCCGCCATAGGCCACCCAGTCATTACCGGCTTCACCCGTGCTGCGGGTCGCCAGCGGGGTGTCGATCTTGCCGGCCACCGGGTAAGGGTCGTAGAACATCACCGCCAGCACGATCAGCATCATCACGCCGACGGTGCCGCCCAGAAACGGATGGAAGCGGCGGGTATCGCCCGGGTTCTGCGCCTTGTACAGCGGGCGCACCACCCACGGCAGCGCCAGCCACAGACCCAGCAGCGCGAACAGGTCGCCGCGCGGAATCCACTGCCATTTGTCGAAGCCGACCTCGTAGACGATCCAGATCAGAATCGCCCACATCAGCAGCGCATACACCGTCAGCGCCGACTGCTTTTTCAGGATCAGCAGCACCGCCGAGGCCAATACCGCGAGGGCGATCATCGAGTACGCCGCCGAGCCGCCGGCGGCCACCAGTTGCGCACCCATGTACAACAGGGCAATGGCGAAAATCGCCATCACCGCCCCAGTCACTCTCAAGATCATTGTTGGTTTTCCGTGTTGGGGCCGGTGATGGCTCCCGAGTGGGAAGTGGGCGAAAGCGGGAGGTCCGAGCCGCCCGTTCGCAAGCGTTCCCGACCATACTAGCGCCCACACCCTGCGCCACAAAAACCTTTGTGCCCCCTTTCCGAATGTCTGACGCAGGGCTTTTAGCGTTAGGGGTGGTTGTGGGTGTTAAGGGATGACGGCGCTGGCGTGCTTATTAACTCATGAGAGAGGCGCACTTTTACAGCGCCCACGGTTCAGCGGTCGCCAGTATTTCTCCAGAGACTCCTGATCAGTTCACATTAAACTTTGGGCGCAGTCACTCACATAATGAGCGACACAGAAGTGCTATTAACCGCCAAAGATGACGGATATGTATCCGCAACTAAGGCGGCTATGCAGTCGTCTGAATGGTCGAGGATTCCTCAGCGCGGAGAGAGCTTACCAGCAACCTAAACCTAATAGCAATTAGGTTTTCGATAGGGCAATTAAAGCTATGGCTTGCCTATTTAATTGGCAATAATCATCTCGTTAATTCGTCTATAGGGTGGTTTATTGCTGTAAATCAAGATTTTTGGTCTTCAGCTCAGCACTGCACCCTCTTCGGAAACCTTCCTGAACCAGCCTTTTCGATCACCGCTCGTCTAATTAAAAATTAATCTTGCAAACGCTGAACTAATCAGTAGATTCCGCAGACTTAACGTTCGCCCTGTTCTCACAGGGCGGGTTTGCGCGTTCATTTAATTTCCACACCCCATCAATCGAGAAACAATCGATGAATAGAACCATGCTGTCTGTGTGCAGCGTCGTGCTTTTCGGCGCCTGCAGTTTTGCTGCTGTTGCGGCGGACTCCACGTCCACTCAAAACGCAACTTCTGCAGAAACAATTCGCGCCCAAGTTGAGAAACAGCGCGACCAGCTTTCCGGCGTTGACAAGGTCGCCGTGCCAGCTACCCAGACTTCGTCCGCCGTGCTCGATGCGCCGGTCGACACCGGTGACGCGCCGGTACTGGTGCAAAAGCCATGACCGAACCACGCACCCCGCCGTCCGGCCACCGTCAGCAACCCGTGAGCGCATTCCCGATGTCAGCTTTAAAACACACCCTGGCCTTGAGCCTGTTGTCCCTTGGCGTGCTGCAAGCCAACCTGGCCCTGGCGGAGGTCACGCCGGCCACCGGCAACGCCGTCGAAGCCCGAGTCAGTTCGATCCTCGACAACATGAGCCAGTCCGAGAAGATCAACTTCACCCGCGTCAACGACGGCCACATGATCCCGTCTTTGCTCAAATGGGGCATCAAGGGCACCGTGGCCTACGACTCCTCCATGGGCGTGCACGTCAACAACGCCACATTCGGCGCGCAGTACCCGTCACAGTCCGCTCTCGCGGCGACCTGGAGCATCAACCGCGCCAAGGAATTCGGCCTGGCAATCGCCTACGAGACGCGGATCTCCGGTGGTCAGCAAATGCTCTCCCCGGGCGTTAACCTGTACCGCACGCCGTACAACGGGCGCTCGGCGGAATACGCCAGCGGAGAAGACCCGTTCATCGGCGCCGTACTGGCGCCGGCCGTGGTCAACGGCATTCAGGCACAGGGCATTCAGGCGAGCGGCAAGCACTACCTGGCCAACGAACAGGAAGCCAACCGTCAGGCGCTGAATGTCGTGGTGGACGAGCGCACCCTGCGTGAGCTGTATCTGCCGGGCTTTGAGTCGATGGTGAAGAACGCCAATGTCGCCTCGATCATGTGCGGCTTCAACAAGATCAATGGCGATTACGCCTGCGAAAACCATCACCTGATTACTGAAGTGCTCAAGGGTGAATGGGGCTATCAGGGCACCGTGATCAGTGACTTCAACGCGATCCATGACGCGTTCAAAGGCGCGTGGGCCGGCACCGACATCGACATGCCGTCGGGCCTGCAATTCACTGAAGCCAACCTGATGCCCTATGTCTGGAGCGGCCAGCTGAGCCAGAACGTCATCGACGACAAGGTCAAACGCAACCTGCGCGCCATCGTCAGCTATGACTTCCAGGAAAACCTCAACACCGCCAAGACCCTGGACCACCCCGAGTACGGCCAGCGCGCTTCGCTGAACACGGCGCGTGAGTCGATCGTGCTCCTGCGCAACGAGAACACCGCAGCGGGCAAACCGCTGCTGCCGCTGGCCCGAGACGCGAAGATCGCGGTCATCGGTGACTGGGCCTATCAGGCGCCGGCCTCGCCGTTCGGCACCGCGAACTCGCCGCCCAACGGCTACGTCACCGAGCTGAGCGGCCTGCAGCAACTGGCATCCAGCAGCGCCAACGTCACCTACCTGCCCGAGCTGAGCCTGAACCCCAAAGCCTCGGCCTGGTTTCAGCCCGCGGTGGGCAGCAATAACGTCAACAATGCCGGCGTAAAGGCGGAATACTTCGCCAACACCAGCTTCTCCGGCAGCCCGGCCGTGACCCGCGTCGAACCTGGCGTGAACCTCAACTGGACCACCGGCACCAACGAAACCAACGCCGGCACCACCGCGGTGTCCGGTTTCAGCCCGACCCCAGGCGCATTCTCGGCACGCTACACCGCCACCATCAAGCCGAGCGTTTCCGGCGCCCAGGTGTTCAAGGTGCGTGCGGACGGCCCGTACAAATTGTGGGTCAACGACGAGCTGGTCCTGCAGAGCGACGGCGCGCCGTACTCCGGCGACGTGGTCAACGCGCTGACAACGTCAGGCAAAACCGCCGCGCTGGTGGCCGGCAAGTCGTACTCGGTGAAGCTTGAGTACCAACGCATTCAGGGCAACTTCATCCCTGCGCTGGGTGGCGTGACCGGCGTGCAGATGAGCTGGGCCGCGCTGCGTCCGCCGAAGGACCTGTCCAAGTACGACGCGGTCGTTATTGCAACAGGCTCCAACTACGAGCACGAAGGCGAAGGCTCCGACCACGGTTTCGAACTGCCTGACCAGCAAGCAGAGCTGATCAGCTTCGTCACCAAGGCCAACCCCAACACCATCGTGGTCATGCACGGCGGCGGTTCGGCGGACATGCAGCCGTGGGCGAGCAAGGTCGGCGCATCGCTGCAAGCCTGGTTCCCGGGTCAGCAAGGCGGCCAGGCCCTGGCCGAGATTCTGTTCGGCAAGGTCAACCCGTCGGGCAAGCTGCCGATCACCATCGACAAGAAGATCGAGGACAACCCGAGCTACGCGTCGTACCCGGATCCGGCTGCCTACCGTGGCGACAACGCGCTGACCGAAATGACCTACAGCGAAGGCCTGTACATGGGTTATCGCGGTTATGACAAGAAGCACGCCAAGCCGCTTTATCCGTTCGGTTACGGCCTGTCCTACACCACGTTTGGTTACAGCGACCTGAAGCTGTCGACCAACGTCATGGCGCCGGGCAGCACGGTCGATGTCACCTTCAAAGTGACCAACACCGGCGACAAAGCGGGCTTCGAAGTGGCGCAGCTGTACGTTCACCCGAACAACCCGGCGGTCGACCGTCCCGAGAAAGAGCTGAAGGGCTTCACCAAGGTTTACCTGCAACCGGGTGAAAGCAAGACCGTGAGCATCCCGATCGATTCGCGCTCCCTGGCGTACTACGTCGAGAAGACCGACAGCTGGGATGTGGACGCCGGCAAGTTCAAGATCCTCGTAGGGCCTGATTCCGAAGACCTGCCGCTGGATCGCACCTTGATCACGCTGTTCCCGGAACACCTGACCACCCGCGACAGCAACCCGCTGCCGCTGCCGCTGCGCAAGGCAGTGCAGGTCAGCGCTTCGCAAACCTACTAAGTGGGTAAGCCGGTCGGATTTCTGATCGCGTCTTAAATCTTGGCTAAAACGGCCACTTCAAGCTCAGGGACGAGCTTGAAGGTCGGCTTTCAAACGGCGCAGGTAGCCCTCGAACACCGCCATCACGTCGACATCTTCCGGGGCCCTGAGCCACTGGATCTGCACACCGTCCATGACCGAGAAGATCTCCTGAGCGAGCGCCTTCACGTCGATGTCCGGCCGCACCTCCCCCGCCTCGATCAACGCCTGCAGATGCCCGCGCGCATGCTCGTGGGTGATGTGAAAGCGCGTCTTGTACCAGTCGAAGGCCGGATGCGCCTCTGACAGGCTTTCCGTATTGAGCACCATCGCCGCCTGACACTCGGCAGCGTCCTGGACGCTGAAACTCATGCTCATCCGCACGAATTTGATGAACCCCTCCAGCGTCATCTCCATGGTCAGTTCACTGAACCGCGACACCACTCGCTGATCTCGCCGCTCCAGCAGCGCATTGAGCAGCGCCTCCTTGTTCGGAAAATGATGCAGCAGGCCGACGGTGGTGATGCCGGCGAGCTGCGCGACATCTTTCATCGACGCACTGGAATAACCATTGCGGGCGAAGATCAGTGTCGCCGCGTCGAGCAAGGCGGCACGACGCATTTCACCCTTGGGTGCACGCCGCCGCTTCGGCGAGGCCATCTCGGGCGAGTCATTCCCTGATTCGTCGTCTGTCATAAGCCCTTGTCTCGCAGATTCAAATAAAGCCCGACCGAGCACGGCAACTGCCTGCTCACGCCACGGCCTGCGCGGCGCCCCGGTGCTGAAAAAACCGCCTGGCCGTCAGGGACGCGATTGTAATCGAAGTCACGGCAATCAATGCGTTACCGGTGAGCATGGCCGGGAACGCACCGGCCGCACCGAACAGGTGAATCCCGCCCAGCACGAACGGCACGGTCCCCAGCGTTGCCCGCAGCCAGGCGAACAGCGTCACCAGCCACGGCCGGCCCAGGGTCACAAACATCGCGATGGCGACGAAATCCAGCCCGATCAGCGCCCACAGCCCGCCGCCGATGTGGCAGAACGCTAAAAAGATCGCCCGCCCGGCGCCTTCCAGTTCGTAGGTGTCAGCCAGCGGAGTGGCCACCAGCAGCAGCACGGCCCAGACCAGCAGGCCATAGACGATCACCAGCCTGCGGCTGAACACGATGGCTGAGGCGACGCGAGCATCGCGATGGGCGCCGATGTTCTGCCCCAGCACCGGCGCCAGCGCGCTGGGCAGGGAGAAGAACACGCAGTAGGCAAACTGCATCACGCGGTCCATCACCGCCATGGCCGCCAGCGCCGACGTGCCATAGGCGCCGATCGACGAGACCAGATAGGTGAGGCCCACGGGCGTCGCCAGGTTGCCGACCATGGCGGGCAAGCCGACCTGCATGACTTTGCGCGTGTGCAGGCGCAGCAGGCGCCAGCGGAGGGTAAACGGCATCCCCAGCCGCGCCCGCAGCCAGTAAATGCCCAGTCCCAGGGACACCAGCGCCGACAGCGCATAGGAAATCCCCGCGCCTTCGAGCCCGAGGCCAAAGCCGAAAATGAATAAGGGGTCGGCCAGCGCCAGGGTCGCCGCACCTGACAGTACGACCCACAGGGCGCGGCGGCTGTCGCCGGCGGTTCGCAGGATTTGCGCCGACATCTGCATGGCCGACTGCAACACGCTGAACGGCAGGGTCAGCCAGATGAAGACCCGCGCGGCGTCGTAGGTGCTGGCGTCCACGCCGAGCCAGCGGGTCAGCGGAACCAGCAGCGCCAGTTGCAACGCCGCCGCTGCGCCCGACGCGATCACCACCATCACCATCAAGTGAGTGACCAGACGCGATGACGCCTTCGCGGCGCGATGGCCGATCCGCTCCGACAGCACCGTTGCGGCGGCAATGATCAGCCCGCTGGACACGGCACTGTTGAGGAAGATCAACACCTTCGCCACCCCCGTCGCGGCGAGCAGCAACGGGTCGTGAAGCATCGAGACGTAGAGCAGCGTGAAGATGTCCACCAGGAACACCGCGAGCAGGCTCAAGGCGCTGGTGCTCGACATCACCAGCACGTGCCGGGCCACCGAGCCTTCGGTGAAAACAGCGCGCGGGTGAGTCATGAACACTCCAGAACTAAACAGTGGCCAGATGCGGCAACGGGTGTGATGGATGGAAGGCGCTGCCGGGACAGCGCGCGCACTTTATACGTTTGTGCCCAGCGCCGCCGTATTTCTCGCCGCCAGCAGCGCGTGAAAGTCCGAGGTGGTCAGCGGGAGACTGAGGAAATAGCCCTGCCCCTCCTCGCACTGCACTGACTTGAGCAATTGCAGATCCTCGGCGGTTTCGATGCCCTCGGCCGTAACCGTGAGTGACAGCGCCCGGCCCAACCCGACGATGGCCTGCACGATGGAGCGATCGCCCTCGCTTTCGCTGAGGCGGGTCAGGAAGCTGCGGTCGATCTTCAGCCCGTCGAAGGGGAAGGTGCGCAAGTAACTCAACGACGAATACCCGGTGCCGAAGTCGTCCATGGCGATGCGCACCCCCAGCTGCTTGAGCGTTTGCATGACATCGAGCGCCCCGACGGCGTCATCGATCATCACCCCTTCGGTGATCTCCAGTTCGACCCGCGACGGCTCGATCCCGGTGGCCTTGAGGGCGGCCTGAATGCGCGCCGGCAGGTTGCCGCGCTTGAATTCGGCCGGCGACAGGTTGATGGAAATGAACAGGTGCTTCGGCCAGCCCGCGGCTTCACTGCAGGCCTGGGCCATGACCCAGTCGCCGAGGGGGATGATCAGCCCGCTTTCCTCGGCGATGGGGATGAAGGTGTCCGGGGGAATCAGGCCGCGCTGGGGATGCTGCCAACGCACCATCGCTTCGGCGCCGACCATTTCCCCGTCGGAAATACGGAAGCGCGGCTGGAAATGCAGGCGCAGTTCATCGTGTTTGATGGCATAGCGCAGGTCACTCTCCAGCCGACGGCGCTCGATGATCTTCGCGTTCATGTCGCCTGCGTAAAACCGCCAGGTGCCGCGACCGCTGGCCTTGGCCTCGTACAGCGCAATGTCGGCGTACCGCAGCAGCTCGGCGGCCTCGCGCGCATCGGTGGGCGCCATGGCGACGCCGATGCTGGCGCTGACGAATATTTCCTGGTCGTCGATCTGCACCGGGCGTTCGATCGACTCGATCAGCCGTCGGCACAACGCCTCGACTTCGTCCTGGGTCTGGGGGTCGCTGAGGATCAGCACGAATTCGTCGCCGCCCACCCGCGCGACCAGATCGCCGTGGCGCACGCAATCGGACAGCCGACTGGACACGTCGTTGAGCACGCGGTCGCCGGCGGCGTGGCCGAGCAGGTCATTGACCGGTTTGAAGCGGTCCAGGTCAATGCTCAGCATCACCAGTGGCTGATCGAGGGTCGGCAACGCTTTCAGCTTGCCGTCCAGAAACTCCTGCAAGCGGACCCGATTGGGCAGCCCGGTCAGGGCGTCATGCTGGGAGAGAAACTCAATGCGCCGACGGGCTTCCACTTCTTCGGTGACATCGGTGGCCGTACCGCGGAATCCGCCGACCGCCATCGACCGCGCTGACAAGCGGCTGATGCGCTCGCGCCCGCAGGTCTCCAGGTAGCGGCACTGAATGGTGATGTCGGGGCGACGGTTGGGGATCGCCAGCCACTGCGACACCTGGCCGAGCTCGGTTTGCAGCAGATCGTCCATCAAGGCGCCGACCCACTGGGCGCGGTTCAGTCCGGTCACGATTTCAAAGCGGTCCGAAAGGTAAGTGAACCGCCCTGCGCTGTCGATTTCCCAGACCCAGTCCGAGCTGGCTTCCACCACGTCACGAAAGCGCGCTTCACTGGTGGCCAATGCGCTTTCACTTTTTTGCAGGGACGCGTAGCTGTCATCCAGGGAGCGCGCGGCGGCGGTGGCGCGACGCAGGATAGCCCAGGTCATCAGGCACACCAGCGCGGCGGCCAGACCGATCAGCGGCAGGCCGAGGGTCAGCAGGCGCAGGCCTGGCTTGGGGGGCGTCCAGTGCAGGGCGCCGGCAGTACCGCCTTCGCCCAGTGGAAAGATCGAGACTTGGTTGAGCTCGTCGGGCATTGCAATGTGCAGGCCGTCTACGCCGTATTCCTTGCCCAGAACGGCCAGCTTGGCGTCGTCCAGCACGTCGACGAAGATCAGCACCGAAGGCGCCCGGCCATCGGCGGTCACACCCGGGTCGGTGCCAGGGGTGATAGCGGCTGCGGCAACCAGCGCGGGTGTGCCGTTCAGGTCGACGAAGGCGGTGACCGGCGTGCCTGTCTCGGCCCCTTCCCTGGCCTTGGCCAGCAGCCGGTCCTTGGCCTGTCCCAGCCACGGATCGGCATCGACCTTTTGCAGCTGTCCTGCGATCACCGCATACACCGTACGACCGGCGTCATTGATGACGAACAAACCCTTGAACCCGAAATCGCTGTACAGCGTAGGTCCGATGTTCTGGCGGACGAACGCCCATTCCGTGTCCACCTGCAAATGCAGGTAGCGGTAGGCATCGCCCCAGTAGGCGTAGTCCCTGACCGTGACGGACAGCGATTTTTGAAGAGAGCGCATTGCCTTCTCGGTGTAGAACGCGCTTTCGATCTCCTCGTTGTGATCGAGGTCATGGGCGAGGAAGGCCAACAGATAGGCGGCCAGCAGAAAGACGCCTGCCAGCAGGAACACGAACTTGAACAACGAACCCCGCGCCAGGGCGACGGTCGAGGGGCTGGCGGGTTTGATGACATTGGGGATGGGCTGGTTTGACATGGCTTTCCGCAAGCTGAAGACCGGTGGGTCGCTTAGGTCTGTATCGGCGGCGCCGTGGCAATAATGAGCTGGACCTCAGCGCGCAGGCTGTCGTTGTCTTCGCTCAACACGGCCACACGCTGATTGGCCTGCGCCAGTTGCTCGTTGGCCTGTGACACCGCTTTCGCCAGGGATTTACTGTCCGCTTTTATAGCCACCAGTTGCTCTTGAAGCTGCTCACGGGCGCCGTCGGCTTTGGCGGTGGCCATCTGCGCGCTGCGAAGTTCTGTGGCGAGGCGCTGCGCCTGGTCTTGCTGATCGGACAACGCCCGGGCCTGTTGACGCATCTCCCCGAGCAAACGCTCGTTGTCGCGATTCAGGCGCGTGGATTCATCCTGCTTGACCACCAGCGTCTCCTGAAGCTTTCGCTGCTCCAGCTGGATCTGCTGAAGCTGCGCTTCGTGGCGACGCTGATCCTGCTCGCGCTGCTCCTTGATGGCCTCGCGGTAATGCTCCAGCGCGGCGCGGGCGTGCACGTGCTTTTCTTCGAGGGACTGAATTTGCACGTCCTTGTCCTGCACGCGCCTTTCAAGGTCCTGGCACTGCTGGCTCAGACCGGCGTTGCGCGTCAGTTCCGACTGCCAGGAGGAATGGGTGGTGTGCAACTGGGCGCCCTGTTCGGTCAGCGCGGCGTGCTGCGATTCGCACTGGTGCCGGGCTGAATTCAGCTCCAGCTCAAGGGCTTCCAGCCGGGTTTCCCATGCTGATCGTTGTTGATCGAACGCCGCCTGCGCCTGGGCAACGACCTGCGCACCCTCCTCCGTCAGCCGATCAAGCAAGCTTTCAACCAGCGCCTTCAGCTCCTCACTCATACGCTCCCGCGACGACACCTCGGCCGGCGCCTGGGCGTCCAGTTCCTTTAAGTACCGCGCAATGGTGGTTTTCGACCCGGTGTTACCCAGTTCCACCCGTACCGCGTCGATGCTGGGGTAGGCGCCCTTGCTCAGCAACGCCTGTCGTGCGCGTTCTACCACCGCCTTGTTAATGCCTCCGCGTGCCATGTCCACTCCTACTATTTCGTACCGTGTTACGTAACATTTTATTACATGCTACATTAGCAGCTAAAACCTTGTGTGGAAATGTTTCTCCCAGCAGCCGATAATAGTGCTTTATCGCTTTTCAGACGGATGAAAGGCGATCACAGCCAGCAAAGCGCCCGTGTCACGCCGCCGAGGGATGTATGGAAAAGGCAGATCGATACCTGTCAGCAGGCACCCGCGCCAATACGCGGCGGAGCTATCGCGCCGCGATCGAGCATTTCGAAGTGGTCTGGGGCGGTTACCTGCCCACCACAGGCGACGGCATCGTCCGCTACCTCGCCGAGTACGCTGACAAGCACGCCATCAGTACGCTGAAGCAGCGGCTGGCGGCGCTGGCCCAGTGGCACGTCACCCAGGGGTTTCCGGACCCGACCAAAACACCCACCGTGCGGCAACTGCTCAAGGGCATTCGCGTCGTCCACCCGGCGCAGGCCAAACAGGCGGCGCCGTTGCTGTTGCGTCACCTCGAGCAAGCGGTGGCTTGGCTGGAGAATGAGGCGAACGCCGCCTGGGCACGGGGCGACCACAAGACACTGATGCGTCATCGTCGCTCCATCGCGCTGGTGCTGATCGGCTTCTGGCGAGGGTTTCGCGGCGACGAACTGGCCCGGCTGGACATCGGCAACACCCAGGCCCAGGCCGGCGAAGGCATCAGCTTTTATCTGCCGTACACCAAAGGCGACCGCCAGCATGAGGGCACCACCTTTCGCACCCCGGCGCTGAAGACCCTCTGCCCGGTCAATGCGTACATCAACTGGATCACCGTGGCCGGGCTGACCCAGGGGCCGGTGTTCCGCCGGATAGACCGCTGGGGCAACCTGTCCATGGACGCCATCAACGCCCATAGCCTGGTGCCGATGTTGCGGCGCATCTTTAAAGACGCCGGGCTGCCCGACGACCTCTACAGCAGTCACTCGATGCGCCGAGGATTTGCAACGTGGGCGTCAGGCAACGGCTGGGATATTAAAAGCCTGATGAATTACGTCGGCTGGAAAGACATTAAATCAGCGCTGCGTTATGTAGACCCGACCACCTCGTTTGGCGGCCTGGCATTGAAACCCGCTTTGAACACAGCGTTGCAGCCTGCAGCGCTCGGCAACAGCTGACAGGCGTGCATGTTGTAAACCTCACCACAGCGCGTGAACTGGCAACCTGGCAGTCAAGGCAGAAAAGTTTGCTGTCAGTACTGGCATCCATGCACCCACTCGCACTACAGTGTCCACGGTTACACCAGTAATCACCGTGCGCTCCAATGTTCGCCAGTGCTAACGCCGCACGTCAGTATCAACAAACCGAAACATGGAGTTCCAATGTCTAAACTTGCTGAATACCGCCAACTCGAACGTCACCTTGCCGATCAGCTCGCTGCCCTCGAGGCCATGAAAGGCGATAAAGGCCTGGAACAGGAAATCGAATTCGAAGGCAAATTGCGTACGCTGCTCGGCGAATACAATAAGAGCCTTAAAGATATTATTTCGATTCTGGATCACCCGACCGGATCCAAACAGGGCAAGAACGCCAGCGCCCCCGAGAAAACCACTCGCAAAGCCCGCGCCGTTAAAGTGTATAAAAACCCGCACACCGGTGAAGTCGTTGAAACCAAAGGTGGCAACCACAAAACCTTGAAAGAATGGAAAGCCGAACACGGTTCCGACACGGTCGAATCCTGGGTTTCCTGATCGGCCTGTCTAGGGAGCTGGCTCACTGACCACTGCCCCATTGCCGATCTCCCGATGCATGCGCCCACGGCGCTGCATCGGTGATTCAAACGCTGCTCCCGTATTGATTTACGCTTCGCCGTCGCACACGCTCATCAGCTAGATCCCCCCTTATTTCAGCCCGGCATGTCCTCAGGGCTTCGCTACTACCTGTCTGTCGGAGCCATCCCGTGAAGAACATCGTTGCCGGCGTGCTGAATGTTTCATACCACGACGTGGGACCCAGCGACGGGCCTGTCGTGATAGTGCTTCACGGATTTCCCTATGACATCCACGCCTATGACGAGGTGTCGGCGCGACTGGTTCAGGCTGGCTGCCGCTGCATCGTGCCTTATCTGAGGGGATACGGTCCCACCCGATTTGTCGATGCCGCCACACCCCGCTCGGGCGAGCAGGCGGCACTGGGCGCCGACCTCCTGGCACTCATGAACGCGCTGAACATTCCTCACGCCATTCTCGCCGGTTACGACTGGGGCGGACGCGCCGCATGTGTGGTCGCTGCGCTGTGGCCGGAACGGGTAACGGGACTGGTCAGTTGCGACCCCGGCTACAACATTCAGCACATCGCTGCTGCAAACACACCCGCCTCCCCCGAAACGGAACGGCGCCTGTGGTACCAGTATTACCTTCACGGCGAGCGCGGACGGGCAGGCCTTGCGGCCAATCGAACGGAGTTCTGCCGTTTGCTGTGGACGCTCTGGTCACCGACATGGGGATTCTCCGAATCCACGTTCACTGACACCGCTCAGTCGTTTGAAAACCCGGACTTTGTCGAGGTCGTGGTGCATTCCTACCGTCATCGGTACGGATTGGTGCCGGGCGATCCCGCCTATGCCTTTATTCAAGAGAAGCTCGCGCAAACGCCACCGATCAGCGTTCCGGCGGTGATCCTCGCTGGGGCAGACGATGGCGTCTCTTCAAAACGTGAGGGCGTTGCGGCGGTGCGGGGATTTGCAGGGCAAGTGCGGCGGCAGGTGATAGAGGGAGTGGGCCACAATGTGCCGCAAGAAGCACCGGCAGAGTTTACCGATGCAATACTAAGCCTGCTGGACGATCATTCAGTGCATATAACCTGAGCCACTAACGACTCAGGACTGCTCGGCATTGCTTAGCTCGACGGCTGACTTGGCCGCTTCAACTTCATCTTCAAAGTACAGTTCGGCGCCCCCCTCATCCTTGACGCGGAAGACGGCGGTTGCACCGGACTGCCGGTGTTCAAGTGGGATGTCTTCACCTTCCAGTCTGACGACGGCCACGGCCATTATGATTCTCCTGCGGGCAACACCGACAATCAGCCGAGCTGTTCACACTGGAACCTGCTCACATTGATGATCAGTTTGAACATTCAAGGGCATGGTCATTACGCACGATAATCAGCGTAGAACCGAGGGTTGTGTGTGGGAACGTGGGGTGCTGAAGATTTGTGCACTTTGCAGCGTGACAGGCAGCGGGCTGTATTCAAGGTTGATCAGGCGGACCCCATTGATGTGAGGCTGCCCACAAGGAAGTGCACCAAAGGCAGTGGCCAGCACCATCTGGTCGTGCTCAAACAAAACGATGGTTTCCGCGGTCAGGCCGTCCATGTAAAGCGAATAAGGGCACGACGCATCGGGACAAATCTGATGGCGAAGTTCGTTTAACACGCGCAGGCGGCGGTAGACAACGGTGCCTTCACCCAACGATTTGCTGTACCAGGTATTCATTGCGCTGCCCATCTTGTAAGCGTTATCAGTATCGACCCTGCCCTGATCCGATTCGTTCAACGGTAATAACGATCGAGGGAGGCCAACTTATGAACGGGCTTACACGCGGGCTTGAAACAGAGCGTGGATCTTGCCGATGACCTGATCGATGTCGAAGGGCTTTTCAATCACCTCATCAAACAAATCCGGCCGCTCGGTCCCCATATAGGCCTGCGCGCCACTCATGAGCATGATCGGCGTCGCCATGTGCACCTGACGGGACTTGATTGTCTGGGCAAGTTCCAGACCGGTCATGCCCGGCATCATGAAATCGGTGATGATCAGGTCGGGGCGCTCGCGGTCAAGAATGGCCAGCGCTTTGCTTCCGCTGCCGGCGACGACCGTATGAAAGCCTTCGTCCTCCAGCGCAAAGCTAAGGATGTCGGCAATCAGGTATTCGTCGTCGATGATCAGAATGGTCGGCATCAGAGGGTCACTTCCCACGATGTCGCGAGGGTCTGGCGCCTGGTCAGGCAACTCAACGGCTCTGGCCACCCCCACGTTGCGAATCGCATATCTCAGACCTTCTTCATGGTGATTCCAGCGTTGCTCATCACGACTTCAAGTGGCGAGGGATCGTAGGCATTGTCTCTGATCTTCAGAATAGAAACCTGCCGCTGAAGTTCAGTCCGATGCTGCACGAATTGGACGAGCAGCAGGTTATCCACCACGCCGGAGACATCCGGTGTCGGGAGGTTTGCACGCTCGTCGAACAACCGATGGGCTTCCCATGCCGCCATCACCGTAACGCCCCGGCCGCGAAGCTCGCTGAGCAAGGTGTCCAAAACGTCCAGCACCCTACTCTGATCGGCGGCCGTGCGGCTCAGGGCATTCAGGCTGTCGATGAACACACGCTTGATCTGCAGCCGCTCTACCCGGTCGAGCAAGTCGTAACAGACACGATCAATCAGACCCGCCGAGGCCGGCGTCCAGACGATGTGCAGCCCACCCGACGCTTCCAGCGCGGCGAAGTCCTTTCCGAGAGAACGCGCTTTGCTCATGGCCCGCTGCGGCGACTCGTGAAAGCCGAAGTACAGCCCGGGCTCCTGTGCCGAGCAGCCGCCCAGAAACTGAATGCCCAGGGACGTCTTTCCCGCGCCAGAAGGGCCCATGATCAGGGTCACCGAAGAGCGGACCAGACCGCCACCGATGTGGGCGTCCAGCCCGTCGATGCCGCTGCTCAGTAGGGAATGGGGATGTTCGGGCATGGCGCCGGTGCGGGTGAGCATGCATTCCAGGCGCGGGTAAATGGAAATGCCCTGCTCGTTGATCTCGAATTCATGGGCACCAGGGATCGCGCCACTGCCCCGGGTCTTGCGCATCTTGATCCGCCGCACCGTGCGCGAGCCGACCATGTCTTCGCCCATCTCGATCACGCCGTCGACCATGGTGTGCTCGGGACTGCCATCGTCGAGTTGCGAACTGGTGAGGAACAGCACCGTGCAACCGGCGAATGCGGCATGCCCCTGCAGCTCGGAGATGAACTGCTTGGTGTCCAGTGGCGTTTCTGCCCTAGAGCGCGCGTTGAGCAGCCCGTCCAGTATCAGCAGGCTGGAATGCTGGCGGCTGATCTCGCGGCGCAGCAACTTGACCACTTCGTGCAGCCCGTCGTTCTCGAGGGTGTCGAACGCGCTGACGAACTGGATACTCTGGCCTACCGCGCCGCGATCAAAGAAGCTCAGGGTCGAGAGGAAATGAAACAGCCGGTCGTGGGGTTCGGCGAGCAATGTTGCGAACAGCACGCGGCCGTTTTGGCGGACGTGGTTGAACCCCACCTGGTTGGCGAGAATCGTCTTGCCCGACCCCGGCCGTCCTTGAATGATGTATGACGCGCCTGCAACAAGGCCTCCTTTGAGCACTGCGTCGAAGCCCTTGATCCCGCTTTCAAGGCGTTTTAGCTGATTCAAATCTGCTCCCTCTCCTGATGTGCATCAGGCCTGAAAATACGCATTGCTCACGCGCGAAGGCCAATACAGTGGCGGGTAATCGCGGATCAGTCCAGCCCGTCGCAACGTTGCGGATTGCGCGGCGTGCAGTTGCTGAGCAGGTATCCCATTCGGTCCCCTCGGCAGCGACAAAAAAAAAGCCCGCTTTCGCGGGCAAAATCGATGGAGTTATAGCGGGATGAAGCCGTCCAGCCAGCGGATGCTTTTGAGAAACCACCCACAGAAACCCCGAGCGTTAATGGAGTCTCTCAACCCCTTTGACGGATTTGGGCAGCAGTCCCGCCTTGAATTGCTGAACAAACAACGCCGTTCTGAACCCGCGCCCCAGCGTTGCCGCTTCTGCTTCAAAACGGGTTACACATGACGTGAAGTCCAGCTCGGCGTTGTCGCTGAACAACTCGCTGACTTCGTTGAGGGTTGAATCTTCCAGTGGCTTGTTCATCAGAGACCTCCATGCTGTACCTGGCATTGATGACACTGTCGGGCGGGGCCGCTACGTACCGGCCCAGCCCGTCTCGGTTTACTCGGCTTTGCCCTGAGCCAGGCCCGACCCGAGGTCAGCACCGGTCACAGGGTCGGCTTCCAGATCGGACTTCAGCCGCTCTTTCATCATGGTCAGCGTCACCGAATCGTCCTCGCTCAACGTGATAGAAGCGGTACCGTCGCCCCCATCGACTGCCGGCTTTGGATTCTCGACGTATTCGAAATCAGCGTCGCTGTTCCACGGCCCACGCACGTTCGGCTCGCCGTTGGACATGCTGAAGTAAGTCCGGGAGAACTCTGGCATGCCTGGCAGCTTGCCTTGGGGGAAGTTCGGCTGAATCGAATGCAACGCTTTCTCGAAGGAAATCTGATGCGCGATTTCACGGGTCATCAGGAAGCCCAGGGCGTCCTTGATGCCTGGATCGGTGGTCACGTTCATCAGGCGTTCGTAGACGATCTTCGCACGTGCTTCGGCGGCGATGTTCGAACGGAAGTCCGCCGTCGGTTCACCGATGGTATCGATGTAGGCGGCTGTCCATGGCACGCCCGCGGAGTTGACCAGCGGAGCGCCACCGCCGTACAGCAAGCTGGTGATGTGCGAATCATTGCCGGCACCGTTGATGTCACGGTACAGCTCGCCTTCGGCTTGCACGCCTTCGGCCAGTTTGCCTTTGGCGCCTTTGTTGAGCATCACGATGATCGAGCCAATGATCTCAAGGTGGCTCAATTCCTCGGTGGCGATGTCCAGCAACAGGTCCTTGCGACCTGGATCTTCTTCGGCCAATGCTTGAGTGAAGTAACGAGTGGCCGCGGCCAGCTCGCCCTGGGCGCCACCGAACTGCTCCAGAAGCAGATTGGCCAGACCCGGGTTAGGCTCGGCGACGCGAACCGTGTATTGGAGACGTTTATTGTGCAGGAACATAGTGTTACTCCCTTCTCAGGCTATTTTGATATCAGGATGTTTAACGACAAGTTCAGCTTTTTTAGTACGGCGATCGGTCAACTAAGCAGAACGCACAGATATAAAGAGAGATCGGGGGGTGGTGTAATTCAGGAAAGCGAAAATAGGCCCGACCAATGGTGTGGCGCTTAAAGTTTAATAACGGTGGGCGTGTCCCGACAGGTGGTCTGTTATTTAAACGACAGCGGAACGAATTGAATTTCGCGACCCTAAGCGATCTGAATGGAGAGTTGTCAGGAGTTGGATCGACGGCATTGCACCGTCGATGACCATGAAGATTTTTCGTGGGGACATGGAGCGGGTCGCGCAGGTGGATTATCAGCTGATAACGGCGGCTCTCGGTCCACTGGCGATCAGGGCCGCACCACAGGCGGTCTTCATGCCGTCCAGCGCAACCGGGACTCCATCCACGGCGTACGTGCTGCTGCCTTCGGCGATGGGGAAAATACCTTTGCATAACGGGCAGCTGACGTTGTGCCCTACCCCGGCGATGGGCTTGCCGTTGAGGTTAGTCTGCGGGAAGGCTTCAAGCACGACGCCGCCGTGGGTGGTGAAGTCGCCTAGGCGGATGATGTCTTTCATAGTTGTGAAGTCTCTCGGTTAGTTTAATTCAGTCACTATCTGTTTACGGTGATTGCTTATAAGCGGCTGGGAACTGCTCACTCTTTGGAAGTGCATTCGGGTGTAGGAGCTTGTTTGCTGGCGAACGCGCTGTATCAGGCAACAGAATTGTTGTGCCATTTGACGGCCCGCACGACTCAACTGGAAATCGGCGCACATCGAACTTTGGCAGTTGAAATTACCAACTGCCATACGGAATGCCGTGCTGGTCGACGTAGGCTTTGTTCTCAGGTTCGAGATCGATGTACTTGCCCTTGCTTGCGCCACGGTACGGGCCGAGCGGCTCGACTTTGGCTTGGTAGCGGCCAACTTCTTTGAAGCTCAGGCATGGCCCACCGACCCACACTTTGACGATACCTCCCGGAGCCATTCCCAACGTAATCGCGAAACGGTAGTCGTTCATCCATTCTTTTGAACTGCGGCAATACACGCGCTGTGGCGTCACCATCTCATCGCGTACCCACTGCGGTATCCGGATGCTGATTTTGTAAGCCTGAGGCTCCACTAGTGACTGCCAGCGCAGAAGAAGTTGGTCTGGTAAGTCAACGTTGTTGATGGGTTTTCCGCCAGATGTGCCCTTGTGCCAGCCCTCGGGCTTTCGCGTGTAACCGGCGACTCCGGCATGTACGTTAAAAAAAACGTATCCCCGCTGATCGAGCACATCGACGCTTTCAACCCACACTTCCATGTGTTTGGGCGCGGCGAAGCCGATATACCACGCCGGATATGGCAGCTTGACAGGTGGGGGTACTGAGCCACCCGTGGCACAGGCACTCAAGCTGAGTAGGAATCCGACTGCAAAACCCAGGCACCTCATTCCGGATAACCTTCTTGCGGACTATTGAGGTGCACGTTCCTGCGATTCAGCGGCGCCGGCTTGCTGAATAGAAAGGGACCCTCAGGGGTCCAGTGCGCGGACATGTGGATGTAACGCGCTCGCAGCAACGCCTCTTGAGCCGGCTCAAGGCGTACGAGCCGGTCCGTCATTATCTGCTGCAAGATTCGATTCGCGATAGGCATGAGCTCATCCGGCATTGCGAGTTCAGGCCGCTCCTCCAGACCCTTGAATGGAACGCCGTGACGTATCCCCAGCTCACGCATGACACGCAATGCAATCAGGCTCAGTTCGCCATGCACGGGGCGTTCGAGCAGCACGGTTATCCAGTAGTGCTCCATGGCCGACGCAGCTTTGCCGCGAGGGTTAGTTGCTGCAGGCCAGGCCTTCACGGCAACGTAGCCATCGCGAGCCACGCCTGATTCGCGCAATACGTTGGCGTCCGCCTCTGCACGGGTCCACGCGGCATGGAATTCAACCTTTTGACCGGTCGGAACGCTGGCCTTGCAGGGCTGCGTCATCCACAACTTTTCTCGTGCTCGTGGGAGATAGCCCCCGCCGACATCGGAGTGAGCGCCGCACTGGATTCTGAGACGTTCATTTGTGCGGTGGCGCGATGGGTGCGGGGCCGCAGCAGCATTACCAGCTGCCATAGGGAATGCCGTGCTGGTCGATGTAGGCTTTGTTTTCAGGTTCGAGTGGGATGTACTTGCCCTTGCTCGCCCCACGATAGGGTCCGAGCGGTTCGATTTCAGCCTGAAAGCGGCCGACCTCCTTATGCTCTAAACACCCCGATCCGACCCAGACCTTTGCGATGCCTCCGGGCGCCATGCCCAGGCTTATGGTGTCCCGATATAGAGTGACAACTTCCTGATCCCAGCTACAAAACTCCCGCTGTGGCTTGATCATTTCATCGCGTACCCATTGGGGTATTTTGATCAAAACTTTATAGGTTTGTGGTTCAACTAAGGATTGCCAGCGCAGAAAAATTTGATCTGGTAAATCGACGTTATTGATGGGCTTGGACTTGCCTCCTCCTTCGTGCCAGCCATCCGGCTGACCCGTGTAGCTGGCGACGCCACCGTGCACGCGAAAAAAAGCAAGGCCGCGCTGATCCAGCACATCAACCGTCTCCACCCACACCTCCATATTTTGGGGCGCTGCCAACCCTACGTACCACGCCGGATACGGCAGCTCGGGCCTCGCTGGAAGTGGAGAGTTCGCTGCACAGGCACTCAGGCTGATTAGCAATCCCAGTGCATACGCCAAGCGCCTCATTCGGGATAACCTTCTTGCGGACGATTGAGGTGCACGTTCCTACGATTCAGCGGTGCCGGTTTGCTAAGTAAGAAGGGACCTTCAGGGGTCCAGTGCGCTGATATGTGGATGTAACGCGATCGTAGCAATGCCTCTTGCGCAGGTTCCAGGCGTACGAGCCGGTCCGTCATTACCTGCTGCAAGATTCGCTTAGCGATAGGCATAAGCTCCTCTGGCACTGCGAGTTCAGGCCGCGCTTCCAGACCCTTGAAGGGAACGCCGTGACGTATCCCCAGTTCACGCATAACACGCAGTGCAATCAAGCTCAGTTCGCCATGTACAGGGCGTTCGAGCAGTACGGTTATCCAGTAGTACTCCATGGCCGACGCAGCTTTGCCGCGAGAGTTAGTTGCTGCAGGCCAGGCTTTCACCGCAACGTAGCCATCGCGAGCCACGCCTGATTCGCGCAATACCTTGGCGTCCGCCTCCGCACGGGCCCAAGCGGCATGGGACTCAACTCTTTGACCCGACGGAACGCTGGCCTTGCAGGGCTGCGTCATCCACAACTTTTCTCGTGCTCGTGGGAGATAGCCCCCGCCGACATCCGAATGCGCGCCCGGCAGTCCGATTTGGAGGTGCGTGTGGTGGACGTTATTAAGAGAAAAGTCGGCGCGGTACTCGTCGAGCGCTTGAAGGTGAATGACCTGCCGCGCGCAGTCGGGTGGCAGATAGAGATTGACGCCCTGATTCAGGTCGTTGCCAGGACTGAAGTCCCCATTTAGAGGGTCTGAGATGGCCGCAACCGTATCGAACAGGCCAATCAGATTGATGCAAACATCAGCGGCGTTATCAAAGCTTTTCAGCAGACCGCCCCTCCCCCTTGCGAACATCTCGCTGAATATCCCGCGTCCGGGTTTAAGGACTTCGTTTGCGCAATGTCGTGCAGCAGCAGCTCCACGGCTGAAACCAAAGACGTCAAATTCGACTTTGCTTATCGCCACACTAGGATTTTTGGTAATGAATGCACGCAGGCGCTGCCTGATTGAGTCGGGTGCTTGTCTCACCCGCGCCACCACCCCAGTTTCACCCTGCCCGAGTCCTTGGCCGATCAGTCTGTCATCTTTGCCGCCACTACGTGTGCCGATGCCTTCCATGTAGACGGATAGGTAGGCGATCTTTTGGTCTTTATTAAGCGGCGTGGTGCTGTTATCCGGATACAAGTCATACAAATACGCCACATTGCTCGGCGCATTCCCGTAACTGTTGTTCGGCGCGCTGTTAAACGCACTCCCGTCAAACTCCCCAAACCCATACTGCTTGCACGTCGCTGCAATGCTCTCAAGCTCTTCAGCGCTAAAGCTGTCCAAGTCCTGCCGTCGGCACCGTTCAGTCGCCGCCGCATTGCTCTGGTTATTACCGGTCCCGTCAAAGAACAGCCCGATGCGCAGGGTGATGCCTTCGGTGGTTTCCTCTTCCTCTTCTTCCTCCTCAAGCTCAGGCGTGGGACGCGGTGTCAGCCATTCTTCAGGCTGAGGAAAGTCGATCGCGATGTTTCCAGGCAAAATCGTGTGGACGGGCATGGTCTTGCCGTCCTTGTCGGTCACGCCGTTGAACACTTCGCCGTTCTGCGTGGTGATCCGGTAACGGACGAAACGGGCAGCGGCCTGTTGCGCGTCGACCAGGGTGTACCCCGCCCCATAGCCATAAGGTATTGGCGTCACCGGGGTGGTCAGCGTGGTGGCACCGCCCTTTAGCACGTAAACGGCACGGTGATAGATATTCCCCGGCGCGCCCAGCTCGATCTCGCCATCCTTGATACGGATGAATGCGCCGCCGCAACTGAGGACGAGTTCCTTCGGCGCGCTGATTTCGATCCGGCCGGCCAGGCTTTCAATCTTGATGTCGTCTTGGGCGAGCGCGTG